>Ga0075425_100000772_pt1 | contig 30406 bp, 26 predicted proteins | sample SoiMethybrSBSTD4_FD_75300 | JGI IMG/M metagenome (GOLD analysis project Ga0075425, IMG submission 75300) | Bulk soil microbial communities from a Populus tree surrounding site in Tennessee, USA - Soil MetaG P. TD hybrid SBSTD4 | ecosystem: Environmental > Terrestrial > Soil > Tree plantation... | reverse complement strand
TTCACGTCATGCCCGATAGAACGGCTTGTCTCCGCAGACGGTCACCCGATGCCCGTATCGCCTGGCCGGATAGTAGTCCCACAATGCATGGTGCTGGACGCAGCGATTGTCCCAGAAAGCGATTGAACCTTTCTCCCACTTAAACCGGCAATGCAGCTCCGGCGTCTCGATATGGCGATAGAGCATCTCGAGAACTGCAGTGCTCTCATGCCGCTTCAGCTGCGCGATCCGGGTGGTGAACCCGCGATTCACAAACAGCAGCTTCCTGCCTGTGATCGGATGTGTGCGGATCACCGGATGTTCCGAACGGGGAAACACTTTGCCGGCATCCTTGACGCCGTAGCGTCCGCGGAAGACGTGCTCACCGTCATGAATGGCCGTCAACCCCTCAAGCAACTTGCGCACGGGCTCAGAAAGCGTGTCGTAGGCCAAATACATATTGGCGAACATGGTATCTCCGCCCCCGTCCGGCGGAACAGTGGTTAGGTGCAGGATGGACCCCATCGGCGGCTCTGGGTCGCACGACACGTCGGAATGCCATTCCTCACCGGCCACGCGCTTTGAGTTCTCATCCGCCTTGATGACGAGGATCTCAGGGTGCTGTTCCAACCCCTTGGGAGCCGCCGGATGAATGTGCAGCTTGCCAAACCGCCGACCGAAATCCTTCTGTTGATCCACATCGATCGCCTGATCGCGAAAGAAGATCACGAGGTTCTCCAACAGGGCGCGATGGATCTCATCGAACTGCTGATTGCTCAGTGCCTTCGCCAGATTGACCCCATGGATTTCTGCACCAATGTTGGGCGTCACCTTGCGCACCTCGATGGTGTCGTAGCTCACTGGTGTACTCCTTATCGGTTGCGTCCGCGCGCAAGGTCGCAAGGTGCTCATCCGCCGTAGAAGACCCGTCCATGGTTGCGTAGCCAAAGCCGGATCAGCGTGCGCCTGCGCTCGGGCTCCGGCCAATCTTCAAACCCGGTGCGCTTGTGACCCAGACGGCGATTGTCCAAGATCTGAATCTGGCCGGGCTCGAAGTAGAATTCCCTATAGAGCGCGGGGTCATCGATGATCGCCGTGAGCGCATCGAGCGCGGCCCGGCCCATGTCATCGAGACGTTCCCCCGCAAGATCATGACCCTGCTCGATGAGATAGCGCGAGAGCCTTGATTTGAGCCGATCCCCTTCGAGCGCAAATACCGGTCGGCTGATGGTCATCTCGGCACCGGCCGCGTGCTCACGCTGACGATCGAAACGGTATGGCTGGAAGAGCCGCTCCAGGAGCTCCGGATGGCGCTCCTGCATAAGGTTATGCGCGGTTTCGAAACTGACGACGCGGCTGACGCCGCCTGATTTCGCCGTCTGAAGGCAAAACAGGGCGACGTAGTCGGGCGGACAGACGTTATAAGAGTTGTCGTTATGGAAATTCTGCTCGGCGTTCGTGATATCTGGCCGGATGCCGTTGCCAGGCTTTTTTCCAGTGAGATCCGCAACGGTGTAGATCATCTCACCTGTCCATTTTTGTGCCACCGGCCGCGCGAGCATACGCGCCAACAGCCAATAAACCTTGATGGACGTCTCCTTCTGCAACGTCTGCAGCGGCAACCTGTCGAGGATGACGAACCCCGGGCCTGTCTCGAGCGCGGCCCGCGCGCGTACCATGAGGTCGCGGCACGCCGGGAGCCCGAAGTCGCAAGGATCAAGAGCGAGCGTCGGCAGCGGATTGTCGTCGAGCAGCCTGGCGAGGTCAGCAATTTCCTCCAGGCACTCGCGCCGCAAGCCAAGGATGCCAGCCTCAGCGGGAAGGATGCTGCCAATCCAGGCCGACGTCCCCGTGAAGCGAGGGCTCAAGACCCGCTGCACGTTGTGCATGATAACCTCCGTTTCGGCCCGTATCCCACTCGAGAGAAGGACCACTTCACTCTAGTGCGGCAGCGGCTGGCCCGCTAGCCGCTGGCTGCCGGTGCAATCGCCAAAGCCCCTGGAGGGACAGCGACCCGGGTTCCGCCGCGAGGCAGGGGGGATGCCGGCGCTTTCCGCTCAACCGGCATTGGCCGCAGTCGTCCGACCTCGTCGGCACGAGGCTTGGCCTCATCGCACGGGGGTCCCACCTCCACCGGCGAGGCGCGGCAGGAGGGCCCTGATGGCGCGCAAGAACGGGCTGCTCGCTCAAGGTCCCTCGCGCAGCTTCATGGCCATCACCGCGATGGTGCGTTGGTACACCTCGGCGCGGTTCCATTCGCGCAGCACGGCGTAATTGGCCGAACCCGGTTCCCAATTCTGACCCGCCTGCCAGCCGTTCCCTTTGAGAAAATTCGCGGTCGAGGCCAGCATGTCCGGCACGCTGCGCTCCAGGTCGCGGCGCCCATCGCCATCGAAATCGACGGCGTATTTAAAGTAACCCGATGGCAGGAACTGCGTGTGGCCGATCTCGCCGGCCCAGCCGCCGCGCAGCTGTGCGAGTGTCAGGTCGCCGCGATCCAAGATGCGCAAGGCATCGAGCAAATGCCCGGTGAAAAATTCCGAGCGCCGGCAATCATAGGCGAGCGTGGCAACCGAACGGATGATGGAGTATTTGCCGGAGGAGTCGGCGCCATAGTTGGTCTCGAGCCCCCAAATGGCGATCAGGATCGGGCCCGGCACGCCGAAGTGCTGCTCAATGCGGTCGAGCGTGGCCTGATGCTGGCGCATGAGCGCCTGCCCGCGTCGCATCAGACCCGATCCGACGCGGCGAGCGTAAAACTCCTCGAAGGAGAGCTTGAACGATTTCTGTGAACGGTCGAGCCGCACGACCGTCGCATCGTAAGTGACGCCAGCCAAGGCCGCCGAAACCGCGGCGGGAGAGATGCCCTGTGCAACCGCCCGTTGCCGGAACTGGGCAAGCCAGGCGTCGAAACCAGCGCCGTCATTGCCGCACATCGCATGGGCGACCGACGACAGGAGCAACAGCGCGATCGCCGGGGTGATCGCCGGGGTGATCGCCGCACAAGCACGCAGCCAGCGAAGCTTCCGCAGCGCTCGGCCCCGAGAGGCGTGCACTTCCTTGGGTGCCGGCACAGCAATGGGCCGGTTGCGACGCTGGCCGATACGTAGACGCGCTGATGTCATGCCATTTCCCTCGCTTGCGTGCGGCGCAAAGGCGGCTCGTCCTAGCATGGTGCAAGTGCCCGTGTCCGCGAGGAGTGGCATAGGCGGATACTATGTCGCTCGTGTGCCAAGGCCGTCGCTGCTAGCGCCCTTCCCGGGCGCGGCGGAGCGCGGCACCGAGCGCGCCTTCACGAGCTGCATCGGGCCGGCCAGAGGGCGGCGCGGCGGCCCCAGTTCGGGTCGAGGATGAGCCTGCTGCGCCCGACAGACCTGCAGTTGGGTCGATGGCGCCGGATCGCATGGTAAGCGCAATGCGCCTTTTCGCTACATCCACGTCCTTGACGCGCACCTTGACGATATCTCCCGCCTTGACCACCTCGCGCGGGTCCTTAACGAAGCGGTCTGACAGCTCGGAGATGTGCACAAGCCCGTCCTGGTGCACACCCACATCCACGAACGCACCGAACGCCGTGACATTGGTGACGACACCCTCAAGGCGCATCCCCGGTTTGAGATCCGCGATCTTCTCGATGCCCTCCTGGAAACTGGCCGTCCTGAATTCGGGGCGTGGATCGCGACCTGGCTTCTCGAGCTCGGCCAGGATGTCTGCGACCGTCGGAATACCGAACTGGACGTCAGCAAATCGAGCGGGCTGCAGCGATTTCAGGAATGTGCTGTCGCCGATCAGCGACTTGAGGGGCCTCTGCGTTGCTTGCGAGATCCGCTCCACTACCGGATAGGCCTCCGGGTGAACGGCGGAGCCGTCGAGCGGGTTCTTGCCACCCATGATGCGCAAAAAACCCGCTGCCTGTTCGAACGTCTTGGGGCCGAGCCGTGGCACCTTCTTGAGCGCGGCACGCGACTTGAAGGCGCCGTTCTCGTCGCGGAAGGCCACGATGTTGAAGGCGAGCGTCTGATTGAGGCCCGATACGCGCGCCAGCAGCGGCGCCGAGGCCGTGTTGACGTCGACCCCCACCAGGTTGACGCAATCCTCGACCGCCGCGTCGAGCGAACGGGCGAGCCCTGCCTGGTCCACATCATGCTGATACTGGCCCACACCGATCGCCTTGGGTTCGATCTTGACGAGTTCGGCCAGTGGGTCCTGGAGCCGGCGCGCGATTGACACGGCACCGCGCAAGCTGACATCCAGATGGGGGAATTCTTTCGCCGCCAGCTCTGAGGCCGAATAGACCGACGCTCCCGCCTCCGACACCATCACCTTGGTGAGTTTGGGGTTCGGCACCTTGGCAACGAGCTCGGCAATCAACCTTTCGGTTTCACGGCTTGCCGTGCCGTTGCCGATGCTGATCAGTTCGACCGCATGGTGCATGCACAGGGCCGCCAGGACCGCGAGCGAACCTTGCCAATCACGCCTGGGCTCGTGCGGATAGATTGTGGCCGTCTCCACCAACTTGCCCGTCCTGTCGACCACCGCAGCCTTCACCCCCGTGCGATAGCCCGGATCAAGCCCCAAGGTGGCGCGCTCGCCCGCAGGTGCGGTGAGAAGCAAATCCTTCAGATTCTTGGAAAACACCGAGATCGCCTCGGCATCCGCGCGCTCTTTCAGGCGCGCCAACAGATCGGCAGCGAGCGACGGCGCAAGCCGCGACTTCCAAGCCAAGCGTGCGCTCTCCGCAAGCCACGCATCGGCGGCGCGGCCGCGCTCGGCAATGCCGAAGGCAGCCCTCACCTTCAGCTCGCCGGGGTGTGGCTTGCCTTTCTCGTGCGCCACATCAAGGTCGAGGTCGAGCACACCCTCATTGCGGCCGCGCAGCATCGCAAGAGCCCGATGCGAGGGGATGTCCCTGATGCGCTGGCTGAAGTCAAAATAGTCAGAGAACTTGGCGCCGTCCTGCTCCTTGCCGCTCGCCACCTTTGCGGTGAGCTTGCCCTCGCCCCACACCCACGCGCGCAGGGACCCCACCAGAGCGGGTTCTTCACCCATGCGCTCGAGGAGGATGTGGCGAGCCCCCTCCAGCGCCGCCTTGACGTCCGCGACGCCTTTGTCGACGGCAACGAATTTGGCGCCTTCCACTTCCGGGTCCAGTGCGGAATTGGTCAGCAGTGCATCGGTGAGCCCTTCAAGACCCGCTTCACGAGCAACCTGCGCCTTGGTACGGCGCTTTGGCTTGAAGGGCGCGTAAAGGTCCTCCAACTCGACCTTGGTGGCTGCGGCGCTGATTGAGCGCATGAGGTCGGGGGTGAGCTTGCCCTGCTCCTCGATGCTTTTCAGCACCGTCGCGCGACGCTCCTCAAGCTCGCGCAGATAGCCGAGCCGCTCTTCGAGCCGGCGCAACTGCGTATCATCAAGGCCGCCGGTGCGCTCCTTGCGATAGCGCGCGATGAAGGGCACGCTCGCGCCTTCGCCGAGCAACTCCACGGCGGCGCTTACCTGCGGCAGGCTTACGCCAAGCTCTGAAGCGATCCGCTGATTGACTTTGTCCATGCTCTCTCCCGCTGCGCCGGCGCGAGAAGTCTATCAATGCATCGGCGGGCTCGCGAGGATCCCCTTGCCGATGCCCACCCCCTATATCGCATCGCCCTTGGGGCGTCTGGGTTCACGGCTTCTCTACCGTCGCGCTATTTGGCGCACGTGCGCAAGGACACTCCGCTGCTCGTGCAATGGAGCCGTCGAGGCCATGCGAGCAAATTTGTTGCCGCGAGCTGTCAAGCCCTCCGGGTGCGGCCCGACATTGGCGGAGGCGTCAACCCCAATCACGCTCTGCGCGGATGTGGGAGCGGCAGCATCCCCCGTTCGACCTGCCGCGGGGCGTTCCCTCGCGCCCGGGCCCGGCGCGCCGCTCCCATGGCGACGATCCGCCCACAACAAGGCAGAAGAGGGGCAACAGCGCGCGAACGCGCGCGCGGCGCTCAGGCCTCGGACCGCACCGGTCGCGCGCTCGGTCGCGATGCCGATGCTTCCCTTGAGCGCGATTGTCTCGAGAGCCGGCCGGGCCGCATCCGGTCCCCCGCGGGGATTTGGCTGGGGGCTCCCCGTTTTCGGCATCCAACCCACACGAGCGCCGGCGGGCATCGCGTGGGAGGAGACGGGCCTTCCCAAGCCCCCTCCTCGATTGCCGTCAATCAACTCGGGCGCCCCGCATTTGACGGGCGCGGCCCGCGACCTCATCGCAAGCAGGACCTGGCTCTTGCCGTCCATCGAAGCCCACTTGCCCGAGTTGCGTCTTGCTCAATTGGGGCCCCCCGGCTGCATTTGCGCCATCCGCAGCGCGTGACACCAACGTGTCATGCTTCTCAACAAAAAGTCATGCATTGTGAGTGGTTACGGCGACTTATTTAGCCCATATCTGAAAGCACGTGCCGAAGTGGACAGGGGACATTGCATGGCTTTGGATTTCCTTTCTCGCAAGCTTGTCCTTCTTGTCGAGGACGAACCCTTGATCGCCCTCGACATAGAAAACCACCTCCGCAAGTCCGGTGCGCGCGTCGTCGCGGCAGCGACTCTGGACGCGGCATGGTCCATCGCGCACCACCCCCATCTCTCTGCGGCGATCGTCGATCTTTGCCTCGGCGCTCAAAGCGCCATCCCTATTTGCAGGTACCTCGCCGATAGGAACGTTCCGTTCGTCGTTCATACCGGTTACGAGCCCGATACGATTGAGCGGGAGTGGCCGGCAACCCCGATCATGCGCAAACCGGTAAATCCGGTCGATGTCGTCCATGCCCTCGCCGGCGTCGTTCAGCAGGTGCACGTGCCAGCCAAGGTGCCTCCGGGTCCACCGCTCAGTAGGACGCCTTGAACTCGCGCACTCGCAGGCTGCGACAAATCACGGCCGATCTTGGTGCGTTGGCTTCCCTATCTGCAGTCGGTGTTGTAGAACTCGCAGCGTCCATGTTCTTCTCTCCTAACGGCATGGATGAGCCGCACGGCGCACCGTTATCTACCCCGATCCGGTTGCGCCGGCGGCTGCTGCTCTTCGTGCGGTGGGAGCCTCGGAGCGATGTCGCGGCGGCGACCTAACCGCGGCGCGACGTTCAGACCAACTCTCGCTGCCGGCGCGCCCCCACGCGGTCAGTTGTGCGGTCAGTTATGCGGTCAGTTATCAAGAGCGCCTTGAACATTTCGACGTTGGTGGCGCGAACCGGCCGGAAGCGTCGGGTGTCGAACGCAGCCTCAACGTAACCTTCCGCAAAGTCGGCCGATGCGTTCACGATCTCATGCAAGCACAGGCCAACAAGCTCGTTGATCCTGCGAATGTCGCGGAGAGGTAGATTGCGTTGAGGCGAGGGAAGGCGCGAGAAATTCACGTCCACGCAGACAATGCGTTGGCCGATGTGGAGGTCCATGCTTCCTTCCTTCCAGGCCGACGCGCTGTGCCCGAGAAGGGTGTTCAGATTGGGGCGCCCGCGGAATGTCGTGCCGGTCGCAGTATCGACACGATCTCGCGGAATCGTAGTGCTGTCCGCACCAGGAGTCTCCCATGCGGATGAGCGGCCCGGCGCTGCGGTCCTGCGGTTGGCCAGCGCCGGCCGCTGCTGTTTCGACACGGGGACCGTCCGTGCGACTGCCTACGCCCCCCTCGGGTGCGCAAGAGCCAAAGAGAACCGGACGTCGCGTAAGGCCGGTTCGCCAACATTGGTCACGCAAACCTTGCTCAGGCATACATTGCTCGGGCAAACATTGCTCGCACAAGCATCTCTCACACGGCGAAGCTTCTCATTGGGCTCCGCCCACGAGCGAACGGGGGGCTGGCCACGAGCGAACGGGGGGCTCCGCCCACGACGCGAGCAGGTTGGCGTTTTGCCGACTGTGGAGCAGAACCGGACGCCGAATTTCCACCGCTTCACATCATCGAGCGCGTTTTTGCCCCGGTAACGTCAACGCCACCAGGACGGCCAAGAGATTGGCGACACCCGCCACTTTGACCGACATCTCATAGCCGCCCGTGAGATCGTAGAGATGCCCTGCGAGGACGGGAAGCGAGATTGCCGCAAGGCACCACGCGATGTAGGTGCGACCTGCGATCCTGCCATAGTCAATCTTTGGCCAGTACGACGCCACGGCACCGGCCGTCACGCCGGAGATGAGGCCATAGCCGACACCGATCAACCCCAACGTCAAAATTGCCATGGCCGCTGAAGGCATCACCGTCAGCGCGATCGCAGCAAAAAACGCGATGGCCTGCGCGGATGCGGCGACAAACGGCACCGGCAGTCGGTCGATGAGCCAACCACCCAACAGACGCGCCGCCGCGATGGCCGCGGTAATGCCAGTGGTGGCCAGTAGCGCGCGCGATTTGCCCGCGCCAAAGGCCACAACCATCCCGGCCGCTTGACTGAGAACCATGAGGCCTGCCGACGCTGCCAGAAAGAAGATCGCAAAGAGCTTCCAGAAGGTCGCCTGCCGACCATCTCGCCGGCCCCACTCCTTGCGCAACGCTTGGTCCGCCGCTCCTCGCCAAAACAACGCCCGCGTGAGCGACGAGCAGTGCCGCTGCAAGTCCCATCACCCCGATCACCGCCGCAAGACCCGCAAGGGTTTGCCGCACTCCGACCCAGTCGATACCCAGGCCAAAGGCTGGCGCGGCCAACATGGCACCAAGCGGAAAAAGGCTCACGAGGTAGCCGTTGACCAACCCCGGCCGGGTGGGCGAGCCGGCATTTACGCATTGCTGCACGACGACAAAGGCCATGCCGCCGCCGGTGGCAAACAACAATCCATAGCCAAGGATCAGCCAGCTCAGCGAAGGGGCAACCGCCGCAAGGGTTACCCCAGCGCCGGACAGTGCGGCCGTTAGTGCCACCAGAAGGGGTGCACGGATCCGCCCGAAGAGGGGGGGAGCCAAATTGGCACCGACCGTGAAGAACACCGCCGATATGCCAAAGACGGAGGCCAGTTCAGAGCGACTTGCGTGCAGAACGTGTTCCAGCGGTGCCAAGAGGACGCTGAACGCATACACCGACCCGAGCGGAACGCTCATAAGGGTCGCCGCTGCGAGTGCGCAAGCGGGTCGCGCTCGAACACGAATGGGCTCTGTCGGCACGAATTTAGCCGCCGTTGATCAAAGCTAGGGAGGACAAGCCCCGCGCGTTAAAGACGTCAATTGGCGAGGACATCGTTTGCTGGGAGGCTTCGGCTTGGTCCACACGTGGATCTGCCGTGCGATGCGGTGCGAACCATCGGTGCTCCGGGGGCGGACGCGTGCTGGCATTGGGCGCATCTCACATTGGCTCTGCCGCTATCACCGCGAAACTCGGGTGAGCCCCGTCCCATCAGACCGTTGCCCCGTCGGGTCGCAGCCCGTGGCGGTTGATCTTGCCGTGAACATTGAGCCGGTTGCGTTAATCCTTCCTTAACCGTTCAGCAACCACTTTGCGGCAGCGTTGATGGCGCGCCTTGCAATCAGCGCCTCGTGCGGCCCGTGCGACCGTTTTGCATCGTGGCACCGCACGCTTGAGTGCGCGTCCTCCGCGAAACCATCTAGGTTGATCTCCAATGCAACCTGCCGTGCAGCTCCTGCAAACCGGATGGCACGACCTCGTCGGTTGGATGCTGATCGCCAGCGGTACCGCGCTCGCCCTGCACACGCTTGGCCTTGGCAGGACACGCCATGGAGCGGCGCATATCCTGCGCGCCTATCGCCCCGCAGACTGGCATCAGCGCCACGGCGTGCATGGGCGCATTCGACCGATGAAGGGGGACCACCACCAGTGGCAGAGACTGGAGGCCATTGCCGAGCGCGGCTTCGCCCAGGCCGAGACGGCCGCGGACCTGCACACCCGCGCGGCGCGGGAGCTCGAGGCGATCGATGATGCATTGACCAGCCTCTTGGCACAGCACCCTCTCGCCAGCGCACCTTTTGAAAAACCTGTCGGCGTGCCGCTCCCCGCTCCCGCGCCGCTCGCTGCCTAACCCGCGCCGCCGCCACCCGGTCCGACCGCTCTCAACTGGCAGCAGGGGGGATCAACCAAAGAAATCGAGGAGGGCATCGAGGACGGCATCGGGCGCCTCCGCCAACAGCATGTGACCGCAGTCTGCGATGACGGCCGACCTCGCCGCGGGAATGAGGTTGGCTAGTTCCTGTCCGGCCTTGGCTGGCGTCATGACATCGTTGGCGGCAATAACAACAAGGGCCGGGCAGCGTACCTTGCCCGCGGCCTCGGGCCCGGACCGCCAGGCACTGCACACCTCAAGGTCCGCACGGAGGACGCCGGGACGGTTGCGCGCAAAGAGCGCCAGCGTGCCTCCGGTCATCCACATGCCGGGCGCTGGATTTCCGCCGATCTTGGCCGCGGCAGCGTGCGCCCAAGCGGTTATCATCACATAAGCCCGCTCGGGCTCCTCTTTGGCGGCGCTCAGCAGATCTCGATGCACAGGCACGGCCGCCGCAGTGCCGATGAGGGCGATGCGCGTCACGCGATCGGGCATCGCCGCCGCAGCTTCGAGGGCGACGGCGGCGCCCATGGAGTGGCCTACGAGGGCCGCCTCTTTCACCTCGGCCGCATCGAGCACCGCGCCGAGCCAACGCACCATGTCGAGCATCGAGCCGAGCGGCGGCCCGTCGGAGCGGCCGTGGCCCGGCAGGTCGACGGCGAGCACAGAACGGCCGTGCCAGGCGAAGGAGCGAGCCGGCAGCTGCCACACGCTATGGTCGCAGCCCGCCCCATGCAGGAACACGACCGCCGGCTTGCCGCTGGCGAACGCGCGCCCGCCGTTCGTGGCATGCACAGTCCGCCCCTGCACCCTCAGCTCCATGGCCGTCAGACCTTCTGGGAGGCGCCAAGCGCCTGGGCGAGGTCGTCGGTGAGGTCAGTCGGGTCTTCGAGCCCGATCGAGAGGCGCACGAGCTCCTCCCCGACGCCCGCCCTGGCAAGGTCCTCAAGGCTCATCTGCTGGTGAGTGGTGCTTGCTGGATGAATCACGAGCGATTTGGCATCGCCAACATTGGCAAGATGGGAGAACACCTTGAGCCGCTCGATCAGCTTTGCGCCGGCCTTGCGCCCGCCCTTGATGCCAAAGCTCATGATGGCCCCGGCGCCCTTCGGCATCTGTCGCCGCAAAATTGCGTGGTCGGGATGGCTCTCAAGACCCGGATACTTCACCCAGGCGACCGCGGCATGCTTCTCCAAAAAATGCGCTACTGCCTCGGCGTTGGCCACGTGGCGCGCCATCCGTACGGGCAGCGTTTCGATCCCCTGCAGCAGGTAAAAGGCGTTGGCGGGGCTCATGCACGCCCCAAAGTCGCGCAGGCCCTCGGCACGGGCGCGGGCAATGAAGGCGGCGGGGCCGAACTCCTCGGCGAAGGCGATCCCATGGTAGCCCGCGTACGGCTCCGTCATGGTCGGGAACTTTGCTGACGCCGCCCAATCAAAGCGTCCACCATCGACGACAACGCCGCCGATAGCCACGCCATGGCCGCCAAGGAACTTGGTGGCGGAGTGGATGACAATGTCGCCTCCGTGCTCGATCGGCCGGCACAGGTAGGGCGTGGCGAAGGTGGAATCGACCGCCAGCGGCAGGCCGTGCCTGTGCGCGACGTCGGCGACAGCCTTGATGTTGAGCACCTCAAGACCGGGATTGCCGAGCGTCTCGGCGAAGACGAGGCGGGTCTGGTCGGTGATGGCCTGCTCGAAGTCCGTGGGATTGCGTGGATCGACCAGGGTCGTTGTGATGCCAAAGCGCGGCAGAGTGTGCACGAACATGTTGTGCGATCCACCGTAGATACGCGCGGACGCGACGATGTGCCCGCCAGCCCCCATCAACGTTGCAATGGCCAGATGCAGTGCTGCCTGGCCGCTCGCAGTTGCGACTGCTCCCACTCCCCCCTCGAGGGCAGAGACGCGCTCCTCGAGCACGGCCACCGTCGGGTTTGAGATGCGCGAGTAGATGTGCCCCACGCGCTCTAAATTAAAGAGCGCCGCCGCGTGCTCCGTGTCGTCGAACACGTAGGACGTGGTCTGGTAGATGGGCACCGCGCGCGCGCCCGTGGCCGGATCAGGGCGCTGGCCGGCGTGGAGCGAGAGCGTGTCGAAGCGCGGCGATTTTGGGGTCATGAGGCACACTCCGCCACAGCGATCGCGCCGTAGGTAGCGGCCGGGATGACCCCGCGCAAGTCACGATCTCGGCCATCGCTCACCGGTGCACCCAGCTCAAAGGCTACGCGCGCCGAAGGAGGCGCGACAGAAAGGCCGGTGCGCGGTGCGCCAAGGAACCGGTATTGGCAGGCGCGTCTGTGCGCAATGGCGATTGATCCGACTCTGGCCAGCGCGTTGGAACTTTGCCGAGGGCGGCAAGGATGCGCTCGGGCGTGAAGGGCTGAGCGAACACCTTGGCGCCCAATGGCCGCAAGGCGTCGTTGATGGCGTTCATGACGGCGGCCGGTGCACCGGCGGTGCCGGCCTCGCCCGCACCCTTGGCCCCGAGCAGAGATTCCTTGGTCGGCGTCTCGACGTGGCCCACCTCGATGTCAGGCATCTCGGCCGCCATCGGTACCAGGTAATCCGCCATGGAGCCTACCAATAGCTGGCCCTCAGGCGAATAGAGGCAGTGTTCGTAGAGCGCGGCGCCAAGGCCTTGCACGATGCCCCCACGCACCTGTTCATCGACCAGGAGTGGGTTGATCACGCGACCGCAATCCTCCACGCACCAGTGCTTGAGGAGGCGCACGATGCCGCTGTCGACATCGACCTCAAGCCATGAGGCCTGCACGCCGTTGGTAAAAGCGAACGGGTACTCCTTGGTGATGAAATGGCGAGTCTGCATCAATTCGCGGGGCAGGTCAGGCGGCAGCGTGTCGCCGCGGAAGTAAACGATGCGGGCAAGCTCGGCGAGTGGCATGCGCGGCAAACCCGATTTGCGCTCAACGATATGGCCATCGACGAGATCGAGGGCATCGGGTCCCACCTGGAGCATGGCGCCGGCAACCTTCAGCGCGGCCTCCTTCACAGCGAGGCCCGCCCGCAGCGCGGCCTCGCCGCCAATGCCGGCGCCGCGGCACGCCCAGGTGCCGCCACCGTAGGGGGTGATGAGCGTATCACCCGTGATGATACGCACGTCCGCGATGGGGACGCCGACGGTCTCTGCAACGATCTGGCGCAAAATGGCCTCGGTCCCTTGGCCCTGCTCGGTGACGCCGCTGGCCGCCACGACGGAGCCGTCGGGGTCGATGCGCACGCTACAGCCGTCCTGTGCTGAGATGCGCGCACCGCCGACCCCGTACATGAACGGGCTCGGGTTGGTCAGCTCGATGAAGCTCGCAATCCCGATGCCGCGATAAATGCCCTCGCTGCGCAACCGAGCCTGCTCGCTGCGCAGCGCCGGGTAGTCCATCATGCCGACCAGCTTGGTGAGGGAGGCCTCATGGCTCAGCCCCTCGAACTTCATACCGGCGGGAGAGGTGCGGGGGTAACTGCCGTCCCGCATCAGATTGCGGCGACGGAATTCAACGGGATCGAGGCCGAGGGCCTCTGCAGCCAGGTCCACGAGACCCTCGGTGACGGCCGTGGCGATCGGGTGGCCGACGGCTCGATACTGGCAGGTCGGCGTCTTGTTCTGGAAGACCACGGTCGTCCTGGCACGGAGGTTGGCGAAGTCGTAGGGCCCACCGACCAGGTTCACCACTTGATTTCCCTCCACCGCGCTGGTGCGGGGATAAACCGAATAGGGCCCGATGCCCGTCAGGTCGTCGACATCGATGGCGGTGATGTGACCAGCGGCGTCCACGGCCATGCGCGCCCTGATGCGATGATCGCGGGCGTGAATGTCGCTCGAGAAGCTCTCGAGCCGGTCGGCGATGAACTTCACCGGTCGACCCATAATCTTTGCGATCACGGCGACGGCGACCTCGTCGGGATAGACGTGAACCTTGATGCCGTAGCTGCCGCCGACGTCGCCGCAGATGACGCGCACGTCCCCCTCGGAAAGCCGCATGTGCTTGGCGAACACTGCCTGCATCATGTGCGGAGCTTGTGTGGAGTGGTAGACGGTGAGCCGGCCGGACGCGCGGTTGAAATCCGCCAGAATCGCGCGCGGCTCGATGGTGAGCCCTGTATGACGGCCGCTGTAGAACGTCGATGCCACGATCTTGTGCGCACGCGCGAACGCTTTCTCGACCTCTCCCGTCTCATTGACGCGCTGAAAACACAGATTGTCGCCGAGCTCGGCGTGGATCACCGGCGTTGCAGCGAGCAGCGCGCGTTCCATGTCCACCACGGCCGGAAGCGGCTCATAGTCGACCCGCACGTGCGCTAGCGCATCTTCGGCCGCCGCGCGACTATCTGCCACGACCGCGGCGAGCGCCTCGCCGACCCAGGTTGCTCGCTCCAGCGGCAGAGGACGCTGCGGCGGCGATTTCATGCCCTTAAGGTGCGCAAGCGTGGCGACCCACGGCTCACAGTGGGGGCTGAGATCGGCCCCCGTAAAAACGCGCAATACACCCGGTAGCGCCAAGGCCGCGGTCCCATCGACCGCGAGCAGCCGGGCGTGCGCATGCGGGCTCCTCAGGAACGCCACATGCACCATGCGCGCAAGCACGATATCGTCAACGTACCGGCCCTGACCTTCAACCAGATACTTGGCGTTAGGCCGCGGCACGGATCTGCCGATATAGGAGTTGGGCCGGTCGACCGACCTGGGATCGATGATGTCGCTCATGGTTCCGACTTGGCGTTGCGTCCGGCGGCAGTGGCTTCGACGGCGTCAACGATCGCCTGATAGCCCGTACACCGGCAGTAGTTACCGGCAAGGTGCTCGCGAATCTGCGCGCGCGTGGGGTGAGGATTGACGCTCAGCAGATCGGCTGCGGTCAACAGCATGCCCGGCGTGCAGTAGCCGCATTGGCAGGCGTTGCGGGTGATGAACGCATCCTGCAGGTCACGCATCTCGCCCGACTGGGACACACCCTCGATGGTCTCCACCTCAGCGCCATCGAGCGCGGCCGCCAACAGAAGGCAGCCGCGCGCAATCCTGCCATCGACGCGCACAGTGCAGGCTCCGCACATGCCGTGCTCGCAGCCGGCGCGCGTCCCCATCAGCCCGAGGTCAAGGCGCAGGAAGTCGACAAGGTGCCGGCGCGCCTCGATGCGGCGCGATACCCGCTCGCCGTTGACGGTAAGGCAGATGTCTACGGCCGTGCTCATGCCACGCACGCCTCTTCCGTCCGCAAGAGCCGCCGCAACGCTCGACCCAGGAGAACGCGGGAGAGATGGCGCCTCATCTCGGCGCTCGCATGCTGATCCGCCTCAGGATTGAGGTCGGTGTCGAGCGCCGCCTCAGCCCGCGCGATCGCCTCGTCCGTCAGGGGCCTCCCCGTCAGCGCTAGCATCGCAGCATCGGCAGTCACGGGCGCCTCTCCAACACCGAAGAACACGAGCTTGCCATCCACAAATGCCTCGTCCTTGAACACGGCCCGAGCCACCACGCCCGCCATCGCGTAGTCACCGGAGCGCCGCGCCAGCTCAAGAATAGTCGAGCGCTGTTGCGCCTTGCGGGCAGGGAATTCGATGGCCGCGATCAATTCCTTCTCGCCGAGGGCCGTGGCGTAAAGGCCGGTGAAGAACTGGGCGGCCGGAATGCGCCGCTCGGCGGTGGCGCTCTGCGCAATGATGACGGCATCGAGCGCCACACAGCACGCCGGTAGCTCCGCGGCGGGATCGGCATAGGCCAGCGAACCACCGATGGTCCCCCGATTGCGAACGGCGGGGTGGGCAATGAGCGGCACGGCTGCAGCCAGCAGTGGCACATGCTGGCGCACGAGCGGGTGAGCCCCGAGCTCGGCATGCGTGGTGAGCGCGCCGACCCGGATCCTCCCGTCATCGGCCGAGATGCCCGTGAGCTCAGGCACACGCGAGACGTCGATGAGGGCGGGGGGCGTCGACAGACGAAAGGCCAAAGTCGCAAGGAGGGATTGCCCACCCGCCAGCACTCGGGCATCCGCACCGGCCGCCTCCCACTTGTCAAAGATGTCGGCTAGCGATCCCGCCCGGAGGTAGGAGAACGGCGCTGGTTTCATCCCTGCCTTCCCCTATCGGGTTTTGCCGGCGACCAATCGTACACACGCTGCAAGGTTCCGCCCATGAGCGCGGCACGGTCGCTCGCCGATAGCCGGTCGGTGTGACGGAAGGCATCGACGCCTTGCTGATAGGTCAACAAAGCGACTGCGCGCGTCCAATCGGTTCCCCACATGCAGCGGTCGAAGCCAAAGGCCTCGAAGATGCGGCCAAGGGGCGCCCAGATGTCGTCATAGGGGTAGGGTTCCCGCGACAGCGTGCACGCCCCCGAGATCTTGATCGTAACGTTGTCGTGGGCGGCAAGCTTCAGAACCTGAGACAAATCGGCAAACGGCTCCTTGGGGGGCGGCGGCTCAAACGGCTGCTGGAGGCCCAGATGATCGATGACGAGCCTGGTGTTGGGGTTGCGAGCGGCCATCCGATCCACCTGCTCCAGGCGTCCCCAGCACAGCAAGTTGACCGGCAGGGAATGTGTGGCGGCTGCTGCCAGGACGCGGTTGATGCCGGGATCGGCCGGATCGGAGGACACGCCCCGCGTCATCATGATGCGCACAGCCACGGCGCCGTCTCTCGCAGCCCACTGCGCGATCCCATCGGCCACCGCGGGATCGGCGGGGTCGACCGGCTTGATCAGTGCGAAGCGGCCCGGATGCGCCGCATGAACGTCAATAGCGTAGCTGGCATCGTAGCGGTACATCGTGAACGGCGACACCAACAAGGCGCCATCGACGCCGACGGCGTCCATCGCCCGCACCATCGCATCGCCGGTGACCTGCGGCGGACCATGCAGAACCGCGGCCCAAGGGCGACCGGGGTGATCGCGTTCGTAAGCGTGCACCTGGGCATCGAGGATCAGCATGACTTTGAGCCTCCAGTTCGCATTGCTCGCTCGCGAGCGGCGCTCTGCCCTCGCGGAGACCCCCATTCACGCCAATGTTCCCACTCCGGGCATGCGCCATTGAGCCCGCGGCCGCATCTGCCAACGCCGCCCTGCTCGACAGGCGCAAAACCTCCCGAGCACAGGACGCAAGGCCAACGGCATCAGGCCAGAAAGAAAAAAGCTCCACAGCAGGGCCACTCGCAGGCGCTCGCATGGCCTTTATAGACGCTTTGGCGCTGGCCTCGCCAGCCATCCTGCGCCGGGCCATTGCCTGCCGATCCCGGCAGGTGGGAGCCCCGAAAACATCGAGGCGGCGGATCCCCAAAAGCCATCGCCGCCATGCCAAGGCGCAAGCAAGGGTCAAGACGAACCGCTCCGCGAGCCCCACCATTGCGCCCGACAACGACAGCCGGACGGGCTCGGCAAGGCGATCGGCATGGCGCTTGGCGCGAAAAGGCCTGTCCATCACGGCCAGGCTCCTAAGACCCGCGTTAAAACGCTGCGGATAGGCCACTGGACGCGCCCGTGTGGCCGCCCGATATTCGGGGGAGGAGGCTTGCAATTGAACGACCGCAGGGACGAGGAACAAAACAGGCTTTCTGCTCGCGCGGCGCGCTACGTGCGCGTGGGCGCAAATGTGGGTGCCGTGGCGGCCAGGGTCGCGAGCCAACGCCTGCTTGGCCTCGACGCCGACGATGCCAAAAACGCAGCCGCGCTGGCGGCGGCACTGGGTGGTCTCAAGGGGCCGATCATGAAGGTGGCCCAGCTCATGGCCACCATTCCCGAGGCGCTGCCAGCCGAATACGCGCAGGAACTGGCCCAGCTGCAATCGCAGGCCCCGCCCATGGGCCCGGCATTCGTGCGTCGCCGCATGATGGCCGAACTCGGGCCCGAATGGGCCCGTCGCTTCGGCAGCTTCGAGCCACAGCCCACCGCATCTGCTTCGCTGGGACAGGTGCATCGAGCGCAGGCGCTGGATGGAACGCCGCTCGCCGCCAAGCTGCAGTACCCGGATATGCAGTCGGCCGTCGAAGCCGACCTCACCCAGCTCAGGGTGGTGTTTGCGTTGCACGCGCGGATGAACCCGGCGGTGGAGACCGGCGAGATCCTAAAGGAGATCTCGGCGCGGCTGCGCGAAGAGCTCGACTACGAGCTCGAGGCCCACCACACGGCTCTCTACGGATCGATTTTTGCCGATGAACCCAGCATTCGTGTTCCCAGGATCCTCCCTGAGCTGTCGACCAAGCGTCTGCTGACCATGACCTGGCTCGAAGGCCGGCGGCTCATGGACTACAAGGACGCGGCCCTCGCGCATCGCAACACCATTGCGCGCGCCATGTTCCGCGCCTGGTGGTATCCCTTCTCCCACTACGGCGTGATCCACGGCGACCCGCACCTTGGCAACTACACGATCTTCGAAGTCAACGAGGAAGTCGGCAATGGCGCGGCTGCGCGCACCCTTGGGGTGCCCGCGGGCATCAACCTCCTCGACTACGGGTGCATCCGTACCTTCCCAACCCCCTTCGTACAGGGGGTGATCGACCTCTATCAGGGCCTCCTGCAGGGCAAGCGCGATCTCGTCGTGCACGCCTACGAAACCTGGGGGTTTCGGGGTCTCTCCGCTGAACTCATCGATACCTTGAACATATGGGCTCGCTTTATCTACGGCCCTCTGCTCGACGACCGCGAGCGTGAGATCGCCGACGGGACCACACCCGGCCAATACGGCCGCAGGGAGGCCTTCACCGTGCACAAGGCGCTGCGGGAAAAGGGGCCCGTCAAGGTGCCGCGCGAGTTCGTGTTCATGGACCGCGCCGCCATCGGTCTGGGCGGTGTGTTCCTGCATTTGCGTGCCCGGCTCAACTGGCACGACATGTTCAACGAGACAATCCGCGGCTTCGTACTGGACGACGTCGCGGCAAGGCAACGGGCCGCGTTCGCAGCCGCCGGTGTGCCGCTGCCGGTGGTACATTGAAGCCATGGCGAAAACGGGCAAGATCAGGGTCGGTATTGGCGGGTGGACGTTTGAGCCGTGGCGGGGAACGTTCTATCCCAAGGGGTTGGCGCATGCGCGCGAGCTCGAATACGCCAGCGCGCACCTCACCACCATCGAAATCAACGGCACCTTCTATCGCACTCAGACGGCCGCAACCTTCGCCAAGTGGGCCAAGGAGACCCCAAACGGCTTCGTATTCTCCGTCAAGGGCCCACGTTATGCCGTCAATCGGCGCGTGCTGGCGGAAGCCGGCGATCCCATCAAATGGTTCTTCGATTCCGGCGTGACGGAGCTCGGTGACAAGCTTGGGCCCATCCTGTGGCAGTTCGCGCCGACCAAGAAATTCGACGCCGCCGACTTCGGCAAGTTCCTCGAGCTGCTGCCCCGCCAACTCGACGGCCGCAAGCTGCGTCACGTCGTGGAGGTGCGTCACAGCTCGTTCTGCGTCCCGCAGTTCGTCGCCCTCTTGCGCCAATTCGAAACGCCGGTGGTGTTTGCTGACCATCACAAGTATCCCGCCATCGCCGATTCGATCGGTGATTTCGTCTACGCGCGGCTGCAAAAGGGCGACGACAAAATCCCCACTGCCTATCCGTCCAAGGAGCTTGACACGTGGGCTGAGTGCGCCCGCGCCTGGGCCCAGGGCAAAGTGCCCGATGGCTTGCCACTCAGCGATCCAGCGCACGCGCCTAAAAAAGCGGCACGTGACGTTTTCTTGTACTTCATCCACGAAGCAAAGGTGCGAGCGCCGGCCGCCGCGATGGCGCTGATCGAGCTCGTCGACAAATAGGGCGCAGCGAGCCACTTTCGATTTTCGCGCGCGGGCAAACTATAGATTGACATAGCGGCCGTTCTCCAACGTGATGATTGCACGCGATGCAAGCCGCTCGCGTCGGGGACGGAAGGCGATTGGCAAGGCGATGCGGGCATGATCGAGGGAGACACACACCATGCGGTGCTGGCTGGCGATTGCGGCGGACAACGAGAGATCGAGGCGCAATGGACGGCCTCACGAACGTCCGATTGCGCGCCCGATCGCCGGCCTCGGCGCAGTGGCTGGGGTGCTCCTGGGCACTGTCCATCCCGCGCTCGCCCACAGCGGCTTTGACCACACTTTGGCGTTTGCATCGGGCTCGTTTGCAACGGGCTTCGCCCATCCATGGACGGGCCTTGACCACCTACTGGCTCTCCTGACCGTCGGGCTGTGGGCGGGGCTCAATGGCGGGCGCGCGCTATGGGCGTGGCCCGTCACCTTCGTCGGTGCCACGTTGGCTGGCGGCGCATTGGGCATGGCCGGCGTGTTCGTGCCGCTGGCTGAGCCGGGCATCGTGGCGTCGGTGATAATCCTGGGGCTTTTGGTGCTGACAGCGGCGCGGCTGCCGCTTGCCCCGGGGGCCGCGCTCATCGTCCTGTTTGCCCTCCTCCACGGCCACGCGCACGGCGCCGAGTTGGCCGATGGCGCCACAGCCGGCGCCTACATGGCTGGCTTCGCCCTCGCCACCGCCCTCCTGCACGCCGTCGGCATCGCCATCGCCTGGGTGGGCCGCGACGGCATCGGGGCGCACCTCGTGCGCGGGGCCGGTGCAGCGGTTGCGGCGGTCGGCGTTGCGTTGGCCGTCATCTAGAGTAAAGAGGCGCCCATGATTCCCGGAGAGGTCATCACCGCTGCAGGCGATATCGAGATCAATGCCGGCCGTCCGGCGTTGCGGCTCACCGTGGCAAACAGCGGTGATCGACCGATCCAGGTGGGTTCGCACTATCACTTCGCAGAGACCAACGCCGCCCTGCAGTTCGACCGCGCCGCAGCGCGCGGACATCGGCTCGATATCCCAGCCGGCACGGCTGTGCGCTTCGAACCTGGCCAGACGCGCGAGGTCTCCCTCGTGCCCTTCGCAGGTAAACGCGAGGTGTGGGGCTTCCGCCAGCAGGTGATGGGGAAGCTGTAAGGTCAGGGGTGACCGGGTGAACCGTGAGATCGCTCGAGCCCTCACGTTTTGGCATCGCCCTTCAAGACCTTTATTGAGATCAAGTGAAGCTATTGAGACAAGGGAAACCAACCAGCATGCCCGCTCGCATGGCTCGCTCCGCCTACGCCGACATGTTCGGTCCCACCACTGGCGACAAGGTGCGGCTCGCCGATACGGATCTCGTGGTGGAGGTGGAGAAAGACTTCACCGTTTACGGCGAGGAAGTGAAATTCGGTGGCGGCAAGGTGATCCGCGATGGCATGGGGCAGGGGCAGGCCGCGCGCAGGGACGGCGCCGTCGACACCGTCATCACCAACGCCCTCATCATCGACCACACCGGCATCATTAAGGCCGACGTGGGACTTCGCGATGGCCGCATCGCCGGCATCGGCAAAGCCGGCAATCCTGACGTGCAGCCGGGTGTAGATATTGTCATCGGTCCCGGTACCGAGGCGATAGCCGGCGAAGGCAAGATCCTCACCGCCGGCGGGATCGACAGCCACATTCATTTCATTTGTCCGCAGCAGATCGAGGAAGCCTTGAACTCGGGCATCACCATGATGATCGGTGGCGGCACCGGCCCCGCCACCGGTACCGCGGCTACCACGTGCACGCCCGGGCCCTGGCACCTCGCCCGCATGATCGAGGCAGCGGATGCCTTCCCCATGAACCTGGCGTTCGCGGGCAAGGGCAATGCCTCTGCCCCCAAGGCCCTCGTGGAGATGATTTTAGGCGGTGCCTCCTGCCTCAAACTGCATGAGGACTGGGGCACGACACCCGCTGCGATCGATTGCGCGCTCTCGGTCGCCGACGATCATGATGTGCAGGTGATGATCCATACCGACACCCTCAACGAATCGGGATTCGTGGAGGACACCATCGCCGCCTTCAAGGGTCGCACCATCCACGCTTTCCACACGGAGGGCGCCGGCGGCGGACACGCGCCCGACATCATCAAGGTAGCGGGGCTCAACAACGTGCTGCCCTCCTCCACCAACCCGACGCGCCCCTTCACCGTGAACACGCTGGAAGAGCACCTGGACATGCTGATGGTGTGTCACCACCTCGACGCCAACATTCCCGAGGACATCGCCTTTGCGGAAAGCCGAATCCGGCGCGAGACCATTGCCGCGGAAGACATCCTGCATGACCTCGGCGCGCTTTCCATGCTCTCCTCCGACAGCCAGGCCATGGGTCGGGTTGGCGAGGTGATCATCCGCACCTGGCAGACGGCGCACAAGATGAAGATGCAGCGCGGCAGCCTCAAGGAGGATGCCCCTGGCAACGACAATTTCCGGGTCAAGCGCTACATCGCCAAGTACACGATCAACCCGGCCATCGCCCAGGGGGTGGCGCACGAGCTGGGCTCGCTGGAGCTCGGCAAGCGTGCCGATCTCGTGCTGTGGAATCCCGCCTTCTTCGGCGTGAAGCCGGACCTCGTGTTGCTGGGTGGCAGCATCGCAGCAGCACCCATGGGCGATCCCAACGCCTCGATCCCCACGCCGCAGCCGGTGCATTACCGGCCGATGTTCGGCGCCTTTGGGCGCGCGCTTGCCGCCTCTTCGGTCACGTTCGTCAGCCAGGCCGCCGTCCGTGCCTTCCTGCCGCAGCGGCTGGGTGTGCAAAAGCAGGTGTTGGCCGTCAAGAATACGCGCGGCAGCATTTCGAAGGCATCGATGGTCCTCAACGACGCTACCCCCGACATCGAGGTCGATCCCGAGACCTACGAGGTGCGCGCGAACGGCGAACTTTTGAGCTGCGAACCCGCCAAGTCACTGCCCATGACGCAGCGCTACTTCCTGTTCTGACCGGTTCTGGCTGTTCTGGTCGGCTCTTGCCAACCTCGCAGCCCTGGCCAGCCCTGGTACGCCGGTCTTGCCGGACGGCCTGAAAATGCGCTTCCCTGGCGCGCAGCGATCAACGCAAGAGAGCCGAGGAACACCCCCTTGTACACACCCTTCGATCTGACCGGCAAAGTGGCCCTGGTCACGGGCGGCAACAGCGGCATCGGCCTCGGCATGGCGCGTGCGCTGGCCCAGGCGGGAGCGGATGTGGCCATCTGGGGCACGAACGCGAAGAAGAACGCGGCAGCCAAACTCGACATCGATGCCACCGGGCGCAGCGTGCTGGCGCTTGAATGCGATGTCTCCAACGAGCAAGCCGTGGAGGCCGCCTTCGCAGAGACGATCGCCAAGCTCGGGCGCGTGGACGGCTGCTTTGCCAACGCCGGCGTGAGCGGGCGCGGCGCCGCCACCTTCCTGGAGATGAGCGGGGACGAATGGCGGCGGGTGCTGAAGGTCAACCTGGACGGCGTATTTTACACGTTCCGTACCGCAGCGCGACACATGGTCCAACGCGGAGGCGGCGGTTCGCTCGTGGGCACCGCATCGCTGGCCGCCATCGAGGGCGCGGCGCGCAGCGAGCACTACGCGGCCAGCAAGGGCGGCATCATCTCGATGATCCGCGCACTGGCGGTGGAATTCGCACGCCACCGCATTCGCGCCAACGCCATCTTGCCGGGCTGGATCGAGACCGACATGACGGCCAACGCCATCGCCAATGCAAAGTTCGCCAACAACGTGCTGCCGCGTATCCCGATGCGCCGCTGGGGCACAGGCGAGGACTTCGGCGGCATTGCCGTCTACCTCATGAGTTCGGCGTCGGCCTACCACACGGGCGACACGTTTCTCATCGACGGCGGCTATGCCCTATATTGAGCCCCTCGTGAGGTGTACGCCACAGAGCGAGCCTCATGGCGTTTTGGCCGCCGCGTCCGCATCCCAAGCATCGTCGGTCCGCCCTGAGAGCTTGTGTTTCATGATGCGTTGGCTTGGCGTCCGCTCGAATTGGTCCACAATGGCTATGTAGCGCGGCCTCTGGAAGCGCGCGAGCCTCGTTGAGAGCCATTCCGAGAGCTCGTGCGCGGCCAGACGGGTATCCCTCTTCAACGCGACGAACAGCTTGATCTCCGCCTCCCCGACATCCGCCGCTACCCCAATCATAGCGCAGTCCTCGATCGCGGGATGCATGCGCGCCACCTCTTCGACCTCGGCCGCCGTCACGTTTTCACCGCGCACGCGGACGCTGTCGCCCATCCGACCGTGAAAATACATGTTGCCGACGGCGTCCCAGGAGCCGACATCGCCCGTGCGAAATGCGCCGTCTCGGAAGGAGTTGAATGTCGCATCCGGGTCCCGGTAGTACCCGCGGGTGAGCGCTCCCGGCAGACGCTCGCGAACCACGATCTCTCCACGCTCGCCAATGCCCACGGGATTGCCGGCGGAGCCCACGATGGCGACGTCGAGCCATGACACCGACCTGCCGACCGAGCCGATCGTCCCGCTCAGGTTCATCGTGGTGATGCTCGAGCACTCCGTCATGCCATAGCACTCGCGGATCTCGACGCCGAACCGCGCCTCGAACGGGCCCCAAACCTCACGCGGACACCCGCCGCCCCAGGCGATGCGCACCCGATGCCTTCGATCTGTGGGTGCGGGCGGCTGCTTTAGGAGCATTTGCAGAATGCCGCCCAGATAGTGGATATGCGTCGCCCCCACGGCACTCGCATCGGCCCAGAAACGGCTGGCGGAAAAGCGCTCCGCCATGGCAAGCGTGACCTTGCGGATGAGCGGCAGCACGAGCATCTGCGCCCCGCCGATGTGAAACATCGGTTCCCAGAGGTAGAGCACGTCCCGCTCGCCCGCGCCCGACGCCAAGGCCGCCGCTTCGCCGCAGAGCCGCAGCATGCGGTGCGACAAGAGAACGCCCTTTGGGCGCCCGGTGGTGCCCGACGTGTACATGATGGCAAAAGGTTGATCGGCGTCCGGCGCGCTGACGGGGAACGTGGCAGAAGCGGACCGACGCATCGCCCCCGCCGCAGGCAAAATCCCCCGCGAAGCCTCGGGTGAAATCTCAGCCGGTATCTCGGCCGGTATCTCGGCCGGAATCTCGGCCAGAACCTCGGCCAGAACCTCGGCCAGAATCTCGGCGAGAATCTCGGCAGGGGCGATGGCGAGCCAATTCGGCCTGGCGCCGCACGCCGCGATGGTGGGGAGAAAGTCGGGCTCAGCCACGACGATGCGCGGCTCGGCATGGCCCAGAACGTACGCCAGATTGTCACCCACGGCCCCCGTATGAACGGGAACCCAAATGGCACCAGCGTAGGCGATGGCCAGCATCAGGCCGAGCGCGGCTTCGCCGTTGCGAAGCATGAGCGCGACGCGATCCCCGGGACCCACACCCTGGTGGTGCAGCCAAGCGACGAGGCCCGCGACGGAGCTCTCAAGTTGCCCAAACGTGAGCGCGCGCGCACCAAAGCAAGCGAAGGTGCGGTCGGGTTGAGCCGCGGCAATGCGCAGAAACGGCGCAAGAAAACCCTCGTCCGTGTCGGGCAAGCTGAGCGCACCGGGCCCAGACAGCATGAAGCGCCCCTCAATTCTTGCGGAGCGCCTCTGCCCGCGCCTTGCGCCGCCGCGCGCGCTCGGCGAAAAACACGCGCATGGCAGTTTGGGGCTCGCCAGAGGCAAACGCCTCGGCCTGATAGGCTCCGCCATTTGCGAACGCCTCGTCGAACGCGGCCTGCGTGACCTGGCGCAAGCGCGCCTTGGTAAGGCGCATGGCAATGGCCGGCTTCGCCGCCATCATCTCGGCCAGCTCCCGGGTCTTGCCCATCACCTGGTCGGGCCGCTCGACCAGATAATGGATGAGGCCGATGGCACGGCATTCCTCGGCATCCATCATGCGGCCTGTGAGCGTGAGTTCGACCGTGCGCGAAAGCCCGATGCGCGGCAGCATCAGCATCGGACCGGTGACGCTGGGGATGCCCGAGTTGATCTCAGCCTGGCCCATGCGCACCCCCGGATGGCCAACGCGCAAATCCGTCAACATGGCGGCCTGGAAGGCTGACCCCGCCGCGACGCCGTTGAGCGCAGCCAGGCATGGCTTGTCCAGATCGCGGATCGAATTGTAGAAGTCGCGCCACGATTGGAACCAGTTGGCACCGTCGTGACCCGACTGGAACTTCTCGGTCTCATCCAGGTCTTGGCCGGCGGAGAAAGCGCGCTCGCCGGCTCCGGTCATGACGACGGCGCAGACGCGTGGATCGCCATTCCAGCCGCGCAACACCTCGGCAACCTCAGCGCGCATCGGCGTGTCCCACGCATTGAGCTTCCACGGCTTGTTGAGCGTGACGGTGGCAATGCCGCCGGTCACATCGGTGAGGACGGCGCGCTCGTTGCTGTTTGTCATGGGCCAGGCTCTCGCGTGGATCTGTGGCTCCTCGCGGAGAGGTTGCCCGTCGCGGGCGACCTGTCAATGCTTGAGGCCGCGTGAGGATCGCACCAGCCCTGCGCGATGCGGCCCCGGCGGTAACCTCATATGGAACCCCGTGCACCGGCCGCGAAGTCCAAGCCACGATGTCTAAGCCAGCCTCTCTAACCCAGGCCCCTAACCCAGGCCCCTAACCCAGGCCCCTAACCCAGGCCCCTAACCCAGGCCCCTAACCCCAGGTCCCTAACCCCAGGTCCCTAACCCCAGGTCCCTAACCCAGGCCCTTAACCCAGCCGATGGCACGGGAGCATGGGTGGCGACGGGTGCCCTCTCGCTTGCCTTTGAAAGGCCGATCGCGGGACATCCCAGGCCGGGGCCGCCCGTTCGCGGGCGCCCAAGCCCCCATGCAATGCGCTCTGGGGAACGGCCGCGATGGCGGTCGCACGATCTGTCCTTACCGCGCGGCAAGACGCCGGCAACGGTCGCCGCGACGGCGCGCAGTGAGGCGCCCTTGCAGGGGTGGTGCGGCGTCGGCGCGAAGGGCGAGGGTCGCGCGGCAAATGATCGGCACTGCTCACCTTTATGTGTGAGCCGGATTGGGTCGCTGACAGGGCGGGGATTTTACCGTCAAATCGGCCCTCGATCGGAGCAAGATGACCATGGGCAACACCGCCTGCGACATTCTCATTGTCGGCACCGGCAGCTTTGCGCAGCGCATTGCGTGCGATCTTACCGCAACGACAGCAGCCCCGACGCGGCTCACCATCGCCGGCCGCAACGGCCTCCGCCTCGACTGGATCGCAACGGCGGCGCGGGCACGCGCGCACATGTTCTCCCGCCCCGTGGAGGTTGCAACCCGCAGGATCGACCTTGCTGCGCCTGAAGCCGCCGGCGAGTTGCTCGCCGTCTGTCGCCCGGCCGTGATCCTGCAGGCGGCCTCCTTCCAATCGGGATCCGTGATTTCCGCATCCGGCAACGCCTGGACGCGCCTCGTGGCCGAAGGCGGGCTCAGCGCCACCGCCGTCTTCCAATCCGTACTGAGCTCGCGCATCGCCCGTGCCGTGGCGCAGGCCTCGCCGCAAAGCCAGTTCATCAACTGCTGCTTTCCCGATGTCGCCAACGGCATCATCGCGGCCATGGGGCTGCCGATTGCCTGCGGCATCGGCAACATCGCCATTCTGGCGCACGCCTTCGCCGGTGTGCTCGAAGGCGCGCCGCAGCCGACACTCAAGATGCTGTGCCACTACCAAAACATCCAGGCCTGGCGCCGACCGCGTCACGAGCGACGCGCTCCGGCACCACGCGTGTGGCTCGATGACCTCGAGGTCGCCAACGTGTTCTCCCGCTTTTGCGGGGTACAGCTCACCCCGGAGCCCGTCATCGATATCTCGGGGGCGAGCGGCGTGACGCTCGCCCTTGCAATGGCGCAAGGGTGTGCCTGGCGCGGCCACGTGCCCGGTCCCGGTGGCCTGCCAGGCGGCTACCCCGTCGCCCTCGAGGGCGGACGCCTTGAGCTCGACTTGCCAACCGGCATCGAGGAGAAGGCGGCAATCCACTGGAATGTCGGCTACGAGGCACGCTCCGGCCTCATCGTCGATGCTGAGGGGCGCGCCCACTATAGAGGACGCCTTTATGATCTTCTGGCCGCGGAAAGCCCCACGCTCGCTGCGGGTTTTGCAGCGGCCGACCTTGAGCAAGTCTGGCGGGCGATGTGCGATTTGCGCGACCGGCTGCTCGCGCGCGCGCCATAGTGCCCACCAAGTCGCGATGCACTGCTTCCAAGCCAGCGCACGGATTGCCTCGACACGATAGTGCTCACCACGGCAGAATGCGCGGGCGACGCGGTTGGCCGCGGGCCCATCAATTATTGGAGAACAGCATGCAACGACGGGCATTTGTCGGCGGGGCCGCGCTGGTGGCGGCGGCGGGGTTGGGATTGGCATCGGCGCTGGCGCAAGATCCCATCGTCTTCGGTCTGATCACGCCCCTGTCGCCACCGGGCGAAACGGCCCTCGGTCAACTGGCAAAGCGCGGCGCCGAGATTGGCGTTGAATACATCAATGAGAAAGGCGGCGTGCTCGGACGAGGGGTGACGCTGTCGGTCCACGACAGTGCGGGCAAGAACGAGCAGGGCGTCGCCGCCTATCGCCGCCTGGTCTCGAGCGAGAAGGCCGTGGCCGTTTTCGGCTTCATCCATTCGGGCGTCAACATCGCCGTCAACGAGGTGGCCAAGGAAATGGGCATCCCCACCATGGGCACCCAGACCGGCGCTGGCGACGTCACGGCCAAGCACTACGACATCGCCTTTCGCACGCACGCCGTTGATGGGCCGCGCGCTGCCGCTTGGCTCGGTTGGATCGCCAAGAACAAGTGGAAGCGCGTGAGCCTGCTGGCGGAAACCACCGATTACGGCATCGGTCTTGCCAAGGAGACGGAGAAGCAGAACAAGGAGAAGAACCTCGGCCTCGAGATCCAGACCATCATGTTCGACCGCACGACGACCGATCTTTTGCCGCAGCTCTTGCAGGTTAAGGCGTTCAAGCCCGATGCCATCGTCAACGTCGGGGTCGGTCAGCCGCTCGATCTGATGATCACCCAGGCGCACACCGTCGGATTGCTGCCAGCTGCCCAGATGGTGACCTCCTACGACGTTCCGGCGCGGCCGCAGTTCTGGCAGCTCCACGGCGACAAGGGCGTGGGCATTAATTTCATCGCCTTTTACTCGCCGAAATCCGAGTTGTCGGAGCTCGGCAAGGAATTCGCCAACCGCTACCAGGCAAAATTCAACGAGCCGCCTGTCTATGCGGCGCTCAACGGCTTTGCCAATGCGATCGTTTTTGCCGCCGCCATCGAGCAGGCAAAATCGACGGATCCCAAGGCGATGATCAAAGCGCTGGAGGAAGGCTCCTTCATGGGCTGGTCCACGAGTCCTATCACCTTCCCCCGCGCCGAAGGGGCACTTTGGCACAACTGGTCGCCCCCGCTGCTGGTCTTGCATTACACCGCCAAGGATCAGACGCCGGCGACGGCCGAAGTGGCCTATATTCTCGGGCAATAGTCGTGGCCCACGCAAAAGGCGCGCGGCCATCGTACCGGGCATCACATCGCGCTGCCGCGCATCCTCGTACCATCGACTTTGCGGCCGATGGATCGCGCTAAAGAAGCGCCAAGGGCCGCACCCGCATCAGGGCGTGGGCGGCGGCATACCGGCGAGCGCGCGAAGGGCGGGCCGATGATCTTCAGCGCCGAGCTTCTGGTGCAAACGCTGCTGTCAGGACTGATGATCGGCGTCCTTTACGCGCTGATGGCGCTCGGCATCACCTTCATTTACTCGATTGTAAAAACCATCAATTGGGCCATGGGCGAATTTTACATGATTGGAAGCTACCTCCAGTTCGTGGCCGTGCACTTCCTGCTGGGCCCGCGCTGGTGGTGGCTGGCTGCGATCTTGTCTGCCGCTGGGACCTTTCTCTTCGGCGCGATCCTGGAGCCAATCCTCATAAAACCCATGTACGCGCGGCCGATGCAGCGGCGCGACGATTACGCCACCGTCGTCACCATCGCCCTGCTGTTGCTGCTGCGCAGCCTTGCCGTTGCACTCGGCGGCCCCAATCAGTACCGACCCGAATCCGATCTGCCGGTGGTGTGGATCGGTCCCTTGCCACAGGAGGGAGCGCGGGTTGCCGCCTTCGTGTGCGCGCTGCTCGCCCTCGGCGTCTTCTGGCTCGTCCTCAAGAAGACGTGGATGGGGCTTGCCTTGCGCGCTGCCGCTCAGAACCGCATCGCGGTCCAGACCTGCGGCGTTAACGCCGATCGACTGGATGCTGCGGCCTTTGCCATTGGCGTGGCACTTGCTGGATTTGCAGGCGCGCTGCTCGCGCCGCTGTTCATGGTTTTTCCAACCAACGGTGCGGTGACCACCGTCAAGGGCTTCGAGATCATCGTCATCGGCGGCCTCGGTTCCATTCCCGGCGCTCTCATCGGCGGCATCCTACTCGGCCTCGTCGAAAGCCTCGGCGCGGCCTTCGTCTCCTCCCCCTATCAAAATGTCTACGGCTTCATTCTGGTCATCCTCGTGCTCATCGTGAAACCCGAAGGCTTGTTCGGCGAGCGCGGACGGGAGGCTTGATGCACACCCTACTCGAAGCCAAAGGCCTGACGAAGCGCTATGGTGGCCTCCTCGCCAATGATGCGGTCGACCTTGGGATGGCGCCCGGGGAGATCCGTGGACTGATCGGCCCGA
>Ga0075425_100000771_pt1 | contig 30439 bp, 27 predicted proteins | sample SoiMethybrSBSTD4_FD_75300 | JGI IMG/M metagenome (GOLD analysis project Ga0075425, IMG submission 75300) | Bulk soil microbial communities from a Populus tree surrounding site in Tennessee, USA - Soil MetaG P. TD hybrid SBSTD4 | ecosystem: Environmental > Terrestrial > Soil > Tree plantation... | reverse complement strand
TCGAGTGAGCCAACGCCGACCGTGCGAGCTCGGGTTGGCCGCATCAGAACTGTGTGGGAGCAAGCCCGCCCTCGCAACTGGGCATTGGGAGCGGGAGTTCTCGCTCTGGTCATTTCGGTGGTGCGGCTAGCACCCTGGCGGACACCCTCCACTCCGGTTCACCGGGCACATACGGCCGAGCAGAAGCTGGCGATGGCACCAGAGACTGTAGTAATTGACGCAGTCATATCCAAACCAAGTCCGGCGCATGCCGCGGCACTGGTCAAGACCTCCGCCTCGAAAACCGGTCTAGCCGATGAGGTCACGCTCAGGCGAGTAGCTGAGAACTCGAGGGCGAGTGTTTTGCCGCAGCCAGAGCAGCAGCGCGACACGCAGAGTTCTGCTCAGGAGCTTCTGCCTCCCGCAATCGCGGCCTCGCCAGCATCAAATTCAGCGCCATTTGACTCAGCGGCCAATTCAGGAACGTTGTCGCAAGCCGGACTTCCCATTTCGCAAGGACTTTCAGGTGGAGGCCTGTTGCGAAGGGTACAACCAACTTATCCGAAGCAGGCACTCGCCTCGCGCATTCAGGGGAGCGTGACCCTGATGGGCATAGTCGGTGAACAGGGACGACTGCAGGATCTGAAAATCGTCAACGGCGACCCGCTGCTGGCTCGCGCCGCCCTGGAGGCCATTCAGCAGTGGGTGTACCAGCCTTATATGCTCAATGGGAAACCCGTCACCAAAGCCACAGAAATCACCGTTAACTTCAAACTTCCCCAGTAGATGTCATCCCGACGCCTGAGCGCGCAGCGAAGCGGAAGGACCTCTGTATTTGCCCTCGGGGAATGCATAGATTCTCGGTTCGCTCAGAATGACAATTCCCCGTGGTAATTCCGAGCGGAACACAATCAGGTGAGATTGAGCGCCCGCTTCAGGCTCCCCCGCTCCTTCTGGATCTTCTCCTGCAGCAGGGTGATGGCGTAGATCAGTTGCTCGGGGCGCGGCGGGCATCCGGGAACATAAACATCAACGGGGATTACCTGGTTCACACTCTGTACGAGCGCGTAGTTGTTGAAAACGCCGCCTGAGGTGGCGCAGGCTCCCATGGAGATGACCCACTTGGGTTCCGGCATTTGTTCCCAAAGCTGGCGGATCACCGGGGCCATTTTTTGGGAGACGCGCCCGGCGATGATGATCAGATCCGATTGACGAGGGGAGGGTCGAAACACCTCAGCGCCGAAGCGGGCGATGTCGAAACGGGATGCGCCCATGGACATCATCTCGATCGCGCAGCAGGCCAAGCCGAAAGTCATGGGCCAGAGGGAGTTCTTGCGCGTCCAGTTGATGGCGGAATCGAGCGTGGTGAGGATCACGCCTTCTGGCGTGGGATTGCCGTAGGTAAGCTCTTTGACTACACGCTTACCGTCTTCGATATCCACGTATGGGCCGAAGCTGATGCCCTTGGACATACCTACATCTTAAACCACCGAGGCCACAGAGGGCACAGAGGACCAGCACGTCAGATCACGGATTAAGCACGATCTTGCCGAACATCTGGCTTCTTTCCATGTACTCGTGGGCGGCACGGATTTCCTTCAACGGAAAAGTTCTGTCGACTAGCGGCTTCAACCGCCCGGCGAATACGTGGCCGAGGACCTCGTGCAACTCGCCCATCGTGCCCATATACGACCCGAGCAGTGAAAGCTGGCGGCTGTAAAGAAATCTCAGTTCAATGCCGACTTGCGGTCCGCTGGTTGCGCCGCAGGTCACCAACGTGCCAGCGGACTTTAGGGATTTCATGCTCTCCTCCCAGGTGGCTGCGCCCACGTGCTCCAGCACGATGTCGCATCCTTGTTTATTCGTGATCTTTCTGACCTCTTCCGAAATCCTCTGCTGATAGTGGTTGATCACGTAATCAGCCCCCAGTTCCCGAGCTTTCTGCATTTTCCGTTCATCACCAGCGGTGGAGATCACGCGAGCGTGGAGCAGTTTCGCAATCTGAATCGCCGCGATACCCACGCCCGAGTTGGCTCCCAACACCAGCACCGTCTGCCCGGGCCGGATACCTGCGCGACCCACCAGCATGTGCCAGGCGGTGAGAAAGACGAGCGGCACGCTCGCCGCCTGGCTGAAATCCAGGCTGTCGGGAATCGGGATGACATTGACCGCGGCAATGGCTATCAGCTCGCAGTCGCCGCCATCCACGGCATTACCGAGCACGGTGAATTCAGGGCACTGATTCTGCAATCCAGCCACACATTTCCGGCAATGATTGCAGAAATGCATCGGGGCGAGCAGCACGCGCTGTCCAGATTTGAATCCAGTCACATATTCGCCGACTTCGACGATTTCACCGGCGACGTCGCTGCCGGGAATATGCGGCAGCTTGATGCCGGGGAGCCCCTTGCGCACCCAAATGTCGAGATGATTCATGGCGCAGGCGCGGGCGCGGACCAATACCTGATCTTTGCGCAGTTTCGGATCGGGGACATCTTCGTAGCGCAGAACCTCAGGACCGCCAAATTCGTGGATGCGGATGGCTTTCATGGCTATAAACCTTACATGTGTCGGCGAAATTTCCCAAGGGCTGCTGTTCTCGATCTCCGGCCGAGTGCTGCGATTGACAGCCTGTTTGCAAGCTGTTAGAAGTTAACGTTCTCCTTAAGTTCCGCGAGGCTCGAGTTTGCGCCGTCGCAGCGATGCCAGACGAGACCAAATCACCCCCACCACCACCTATAGGTGAGCCTAAAGGCCCCGCGGGAGCGCCGACTCCTCCTTCCGTGGAACCCGTACCCGCTAAGAAGTCGGGCGAAGCCGGGGCCGAGAGCGATCCCGGAGCGCCGGGCGCACCTCCGAAGCCCGCGCCGCCTGCCGCTGCTAAGCCTGCCGAACATACTGCACCTGCCAAACCGGCAGGACCGGCCGCGCTTCCGTGGGAATCTGACATGGTGAGCAGGCTCAAAGGCCAGTACGGTTCGGGCGTGCGTGAAGCCAGCACTTATCTGGGACAGAACTACATGGTGGTGGATTCGTCACTCATCCCAGAGATCCTGCACGTTCTGCGCGATCAGGAAGAGTTCGATTACTGCGTGGACGTCACCGCGGTGCACCATCCCCAGCGCGAGAAGCAGTTCGATGTGATCTGGATTCTGTACTCCTTCCCTAGCAACGAACGTATCCGGGTGAAGACGTTAATTGCCGACGGCGAAAGCGTGCCTAGCGCGGTCAAGATCTGGCCTACGGCGAATTGGTTGGAGCGCGAAGTTTACGACATGTTTGGGATCCGGTTCGATGGGCATCCCGATCTCAAACGCATTCTGCTGCCGGACGGATGGAAGGGTCATCCCCTGAGGAAAGACTACGGGATCATCCAGCAGGATAACGAGTGGGTGCAGATCAACCTGGGAATCGAGAGCGGCCAATAATTTTTCGATGACCGACGCCACCAAAAACCTTTCGCACCTGGAACTCGGCGATGACAAGACTTTTCTCGATTCCAATGAGCTCATTATCAATATGGGCCCGCAGCATCCGGCGACCCACGGCGTGCTGCGCGTCATATTGAAGCTGGACGGAGAAAAAGTTCTCGGAACTGAATGCGTCATCGGCTATCTGCATCGCGGCGTGGAGAAAATCGCGGAGAACCGCACTTACGCGATGTTCAATCCGTACGTCGACCGCATGGATTACGTGGCCGCGGTCTCGAACGGATTGGGCTACTGCGAAGCCGTCGAGAAGCTGCTGAACCTGGAAGCGCCGCCGCGCGCCAACTATATCCGGGTGATCCTGACGGAGCTGAACCGGCTCGCCAGCCACATGCTCTGGTTGGGCACGCATGCGCTCGATATCGGCGCCATCACGCCACTCTTCTATACCTTCCGCGATCGCGAAGAAATTCTGAAAATCTTCGAGAAGTATTGTGGCGCGCGTTTGACCACTCACGCTTTCCGCATCGGCGGCTGCTTATATGAGACTTATGAAGGGTTCGAGCAGGACGTCACAAAGTTTCTGAAGTTCGTGACCCCAAAGATTGATGAATATGAGGAATTGCTGACCACCAATCGAATCTGGGTAGAGCGTACCAGGAATGTTGGGATGCTTTCTGCCAAAGACTGTACCGCCCTGGGTGTCACCGGACCCGTGCTGCGGGCCAGCGGGGTGAAATGGGATCTGCGCAAGGCCCAGCCCTACGCTGCCTATTCGGATTTTGAATTCGAGATTCCCACCGGCCAGAACGGTGACACATACGACCGGTATTTAGTTCGCATGCAGGAGATGCGACAGTCCTTGCGAATCGTCGAGCAGGCCGTCGGCAAAATTCCTGAAGGGCCGATCATGGCCAAAGTGCCCAAAGTGGTGAAGCCTCCGGTGGGCGAGGTCTACCATTCGATCGAAGCGCCGAAGGGTGAACTGGGGTATTTCATCGTTAGTGATGGTTCGACCCAGCCTTACCGAGTGCGTGTGCGTCCGCCATCATTTGTGAACCTGCAGGCGCTCGACCAGATGGTACGCGGTCAACTCGTGGCCGATGTGATCGCCGTGATCGGCACGCTCGACATCGTGCTCGGCGAGGTGGACCGCTGATGATCGAGTACATTACCTCGTATCTCAAGAGCGACACCACGCCCGGGCAGGCTGGAAATTTTCTTTGGGCATTCATCTACATTCTGCTGATCTTTCTTGGACTCTCGGTCGCCGTCATCGCGATGAATTGGCTGGAGCGCAAGATTCTGGCCCACATGCAGGTGCGGCTGGGGCCGATGCGTGTCGGGCCTCACGGCCTCCTTCAGCCCATCGCCGACGCGATAAAGTTACTGATCAAAGAAGACATCATGCCATCGGAGTCCGATCCATTTGTCTTCTGGACGGCCCCTCTGATTGTGGTACTGACCGCATTCACAGTTTTCATCGTCGTGCCCTTCGGACCCACTCATGCTGTCACTGACATGAACATCGGCGTGCTGTTCATGCTGGGCGTGTCATCGCTCAGCGTGCTCGGCGTAGTAATGGCGGGCTGGGCTTCGAACTCGCATTATCCCCTCATGGGCGCTCTGCGCTCGAGCGCGCAGATGGTTTCCTACGAGATCGCGATGGGGCTGGCCGTAATTTCGGCTGTGCTGATGACCAGTTTCAACCCAAGCGGCACGGGCACGTTGAGCATGATCGGGATCGTGCAGGCACAAGAGGCACAGAGTACCTGGTTCATCTTCAAGTTTTTCCCGCTGGGTCTCATCGCATTCTTTGTCTTCGCTGTTGCTATGGTGGCGGAGACCAACCGTGCCCCGTTTGATTTACCAGAAGCCGAATCTGAATTGACGGCGGGATTCCATACGGAATACTCAGGCTTCCGCTGGTCTTTGTTTTTCCTGGCCGAGTATTCGGCGATGATCGCGGTTTCATCGATCGCCGTGACACTCTGGCTGGGCGGATGGCTGCGCCCATTCCCGCACTGGCTGAGCGGCGAAACCTGGGATCTTGTGTTCTCGCTTTTTCCCGGCCTGACGTTCCTGGCTATGGCGGGTCTCACGTTTTACAGCGTCGCACGTATGCCCAAGCACCCTTATTTTCGCGCGCAGACGATGGGCCTTGCCGGATTCGGCGCGCTGCTTGGGCTGATCGGTCTGGTTCTGTTTGCGCCCCTAGTGCGTGACCGGGTTCAAGATATCTATTGGTTCGCGGCCAAAGTTGCGGGTTTCATGTATCTGTACATCTGGTACCGGGGCACCTTCCCGCGCTACCGCTTTGACCAACTGATGAAAGTAGGATGGAAGATCCTGCTGCCGATTGGATTGGGCGTGCTGATTGTTACAGCGATATTGGGAATAGCTCTATAGAGAACTGGAAAATGTCATTCTGCCGCTGAGCGTAGCGAAGCGGAAGAATCTATGCATTTGAACCCAGGCCCTCAGAGTTCACGTTCTAAAATTTGACATGCAGCCTGTAGCCACAACATTCTTCTTCTACTTCCTGGCCCTGGTCACCGTGATCAGCGGCGTGCTCGTGATCACACGCCGAAATCCGGTACATTCGGCGCTGGCGCTGATCCTCGCGCTGCTCGGGCAGGCCGGCCTCTACCTGATGCTCTATGCTCCGTTCGTCGCTGGCGTGCAGATCATTCTTTATGCCGGCGGCATCATGGTGTTGTTTCTTTTTGTCATCATGCTGGTCTCGATCGAAAGGGCCCAGAAAGAAGAGCAGTTCAACAACATGTGGGTGGTCGGAGTGCTTGCTGCCCTCGTGCTGGGTGGCTTGTTCACGGGCGTATACGTAAAAGGACGAGACTTGTTTGCCGGCCGCGAAATAGCGCTTCCGGAGCAGTCCAACACGCAGCAGATCGCAGTCCTGCTCTACGGAAACTACATGTTTGCCTTCGAGATTGCGTCGTTGTTGTTGCTGGTCGCAATCATAGGCGCAGTCGTCATGGCGAAGAAAAGGATTTAGGGCGTAGAGATGGTTCCGATAACAACGCTGCATTATCTTGTCGTGGCCGCTGCACTATTCGTGCTGGGTGTGATCGGTGTCCTCACCCGTCGGAACGTGGTCATCGTGCTGATGTCGATTGAGCTGATCCTGAACGCGGTGAACCTAAACCTGGTTGCCTTTTCGCGACTGTACGGATTGCACGGACAGATCTTTGCGATTTTCGTGATTACCGATGCCGCCGCCGAAGCCGCAGTCGGCCTCGGGATTCTGATCGCCTTCTTCCGCAATAAAGAGACCGTAAACGTGGATGAGGTGGATCTGCTGAAATGGTAGGACCCTTATGACTTTCAACCTTTTGTAGAATTGTCATTCTGAGCGAAGCGAAGAATCCATGTATTCGGCCATGTATTCGGTTGGTGCGGCAAATGCATAGATCCTTCAGCCTCGCGACGCTCAGCGCCAGAATGACATCACGCGGGGTTGTGGGACCAGACCACTGCGGTCCGACGACTGACCCTGACGGCTAAAATGTTCTTTCTCGACCACATCTGGCTGATCCCGCTGCTGCCCGCGCTCGGTGCGGCGGTCGTGTTCTTTTTCGGCCGCAAGCTGTCGAAGCAGGCGGTGGACGCAGTCTGTGTCGGCGCCGTAGTGCTGGCATTCCTATTCGCCTGCGGGGCAGTTTCCCAGTACACCCACTGGTCACATGACTATCCCGGCCGTCCGTTCGAAAAGATCCTTTACACCTGGCTCGGCAGCGACACTGGTCACCTCACGTTCCTCAAGCGCGACGGCACGCCTGCACCCTTCCAGGCGGATGCTGGCTTCCTGCTCGATCCGCTCTCCTCGATCTGGCTGCTGTTCGTGACTGGCGTCGGCATGCTGATTCATATTTACTCCACCGGCTACATGGCGCATGAAGGAGGGTATTACCGCTTCTTCGGATACATGAACCTCTTCATGTTCTCCATGCTCACGCTGATCCTGGGGAACAACTACGTGTTGCTGTTCGTGGGGTGGGAAGGTGTGGGCCTTTGTTCCTATCTGCTGATCGGATTCTATTTTCATCGCAAGTCCGCGAGTGACGCGGCCAACAAAGCGTTCATCGTAAACCGGATCGGCGACGCCGGATTTTTGCTCGGCATGTTCACCATCGTCTGGTATTTCGGTTCCTTCCGCTTTACGGACATTACAGCCCTGGCACGCAGCGGACAATTTTCTATCGGCGATCCCATCATCACTGCTGCGACTTTGCTTCTGTTTGTTGGCGCCTGCGGAAAATCAGCGCAGCTTCCTCTTTATGTCTGGCTGCCGGACGCCATGGAAGGTCCCACCCCAGTGTCCGCGCTGATCCACGCCGCCACCATGGTGACTGCGGGCGTGTATATGGTCGCCCGGTCGAATGCTATGTTCGTGCTGGCACCCGTCTCCATGAAGACGGTTGCCATCGTCGGCGCGCTCACAGCAATTTTCGCCGCCTCGATCGGCCTAGTTCAGAACGACATCAAGCGCGTGCTGGCGTATTCCACGGTCTCGCAACTCGGATACATGTTTCTTGCCCTGGGCATTGGCGCATTTGCCGCGGGCGTGTTCCACGTCTTCACCCATGCTTTCTTTAAAGCGCTGCTGTTCCTGGGCGCGGGATCGGTAATTCACGCTCTCGGCGGCGAGCAGGACATGCGCAAGATGGGCGCTCTGGCGCACAAGATCCCAGGCACGTTTGGCACAATGCTCGTTGCGACACTAGCCATCGCCGGCATCCCCGGCTTCGCAGGTTTCTTTTCTAAAGACGAGATTCTCTGGCAGGCCTGGCACTCCGAAGGCGGCGCTTACCGATTGTTGTGGCTGATCGCCTATTTCACGGCGTTGATGACCGCTTTCTACATGTTCCGGCTCATTTACCTGACGTTCTGGAGCCCCGCGCGGATGAGCCACGAAGTCGAGCACCATGTTCACGAATCGCCCACTTCCATGACCGTGCCGCTGGTGATTCTTGCCTTCTTTTCCATTTTTGCAGGCTTCCTGGGCTGGCCGCATAGCCTGAAAGGCTCGAATCGCTTCGAGAAATTTCTGGAACCGGTCTTTGCGCGCGAGGCTGCCCCGGTGCTTGCCGAAGCGAGGCCCGCACAGCTCGCCGCGGGATCGAAAGAAGCTGAACACACCGATCCATGGGAGTACATTCTGATGTTTCTTTCGATCGGAGCAGCAGTAGTTGGTTGGGGTCTGGCACGAAGCTCGTATCAAAATGCAGCCGAGGGATACATCGAGCCCATCGCAGCGAAATCGCCCGGCGCTTATAACCTGCTCTACAACAAGTACTACGTCGACGAAGGCTACGATTACGCCTTCACCGGGCGTCGCAAGCTGGGTAAAGTCCGTCTCGGCGCGATGGGCCTAGGCGAGGCATCATCCTGGTTCGATTCCCGTGTAATTGATGGAACGGTGAACGGCGCTGGCTGGATGACGCGCCTGACCGCCACGCTCTCTACCTGGTGGGATAGGTGGATCATCGACGGGCTCGGGGTGAACGGACCGGCGGTCGTCGCGCGCTTATTGTCATATCCCACGCGCATGCTGCAATGGGGATTGGTGCAGTGGTATGCCCTGGTGATGGTGGTCGGCTTAGTCGGGTTTGTTGCGTACTACGCGTGGCGGTAGCTGAACCGATGACTGGAAACTGCTTCTATGCATAGCCACATTCTCTCCATCATTCTTTTTACGCCGCTGGTGGGCGCGATCCTGCTGCTGTTTGTCCCCAAAGAAAACAAAGACGCGATCCGCTGGATCGCCAACATCTTCGCGCTCGCCGGATTTTTGGCCTCCATTCCGCTGGTGCCCTGGTTCTGGCAGCTACGCGATCAGCCCGGATTCAAGTTCATGGAAGGCGCCCCCAACAACTGGATTCCTTCCATCGGGGCGGGTTACGTGCTGGGGATCGACGGCATTTCTTTTCTCCTGATAATGCTTACCACTCTGCTGGGATGGGTTTCGATTCTCTCCTCGTGGACCGCGATCGAGAACCGGTTGAAGGAATACTACGTCTGGTTTCTGGTGCTGCAGACGGGAATGCTGGGCGTCTTCATGGCGCTTGATTTCTTCCTCTTCTTCGTTTTCTGGGAAGCGATGCTGGTGCCGATGTACTTGCTGATCGGCATCTGGGGCGGGCCGCGCAAACTCTACGCCGCAATTAAGTTCTTTCTTTACACCTTGTTCGGCTCCGTGCTGATGCTGCTGGCGGTGCTGTTCCTCTATTTCTACAATTATCACCAAACCGGCGAGTACACCTTCAGCATTCAAGCCCTATACAAGACGGCCCCGAATATCTTTCACGACCCAGCTTATGGCGTGACATACGCCATTCTGCTCTTTCTGGCATTCTTCCTGGCCTTCGCCATCAAGGTCCCGATGTTCCCGTTCCACACTTGGCTTCCGGACGCGCACGTGGAAGCTCCGACCGCAGGTTCCGTAATCCTGGCCGGGGTTCTGCTGAAGATGGGAACGTACGGATTTGTCCGCTTCTCGCTTCCTTTCTTCCCCGACGTTGCTATGCATCCTAAAGTACGCGGCTGGATGATCGCGCTTTCGATCATTGGCATCGTGTACGGCGCGCTGGTCTCGCTGATGCAGAAAGACATGAAGAAGCTGGTGGCTTATTCGTCCGTCAGCCACCTGGGATTCTGTACTCTCGGCATCTTCGCGTTGAATCCTGCGGGACTGAGCGGTTCCGTGCTGCAGCAGATTAATCACGGCATTTCGACCGGAGCGCTGTTCTTGATCGTCGGTATTCTCTATGAACGGCGGCATACGCGCGAGATTGCCGAGTACGGGGGCATCTCCAACGTGATGCCGGTCTACGCCACCATCACCATGATTATGTTTTTGTCTTCCATGGGACTGCCCTTGTTGAACGGATTCGTCGGCGAATTCACCATCTTGCAGGGCACGTTTATCGAAAACTGGCGCTGGGCGGCATGGGCGGTCACCGGCGTGATTCTTGCAGCGGCATATTTGCTATGGCTCTATCAGCGCGTTTTCTTCGGCACAGTCACGAACCCGAAAAATGAAAAGCTACACGATCTGACTCCGCGCGAGGTATTGACTTTCGTTCCGCTGATCATCATGGCGTTCTGGATTGGGCTATATCCCAAACCTTTCTTCCAGATACTCGAGCAACCAGTGAACCAGCTTGTGCAGACGGTGCGTCCGGGATATCCGGGCACGGGAGGCGCCGTGAACGCCTCGACCTCGAAGGGTGCTCCGGGTACCCAAGTCACCGTGCGACTCGCCACAGAAAAGCCGGAAGGAAAGCAGTAGCGGCAGCATGACGCAATTCTTCACCATCGTCGACTACGTGATGTCGTTGCCGATCATCATGCTGACCCTGTTCGCGCTCGGCATTCTTTTGATGGACCTGATGGTGCCCGTCCAATGGAAGTGGACCAACGCCGTAACCGCCATGGTGGGGATCCTGTTCTCGGCGGCCGCCATTCTTTTTAGAACACAACGCGGCTTGGCAATGGCGCGGTTGTCAGCGCAATCCGCGTACATGAATTCCATGCTGGTGGATCACTTCACCATTTACTTCTGGTACTTGTTCCTGGCGGCCGCGGCGATCACGATTCTGATGTCAGTCCGCTATCTGGAGATCGAACGCGAGCACCACGGCGAGTTCTATGCTCTGATCCTTTTTTCTGTCGTCGGCATGATGTCGATGGCTGCGGGCATGGACATCGTGCTGATCTTCATCGGCCTGGAACTGATGGCGATTTCCACCTATGTGCTGGTCGGTTTCCTCCGTAACGACAGGCGTTCGAACGAAGCTGCGCTGAAATACCTGCTTCTAGGGGCATTTTCTTCTGGAATCTTTGCTTATGGATTGTCATTGTTCTACGGCCTGACAGGCAGCACGAATTTGCTGGTCATTGCCAAGCGTCTAGCCGATCATCCGGGCAAACCAGGTGCAATTGCGGTAATTGCATTGCTGACCACTGCGACTGGATTACTTTTCAAGATTGCCGCCATTCCCTTTCATCAGTGGGCACCAGACGCCTATGAAGGGGCGCCGACCAACGTGACCGGGTTCATGTCCGTAGCAGTGAAAGCTGCAGCCTGGGCCATGTTGCTGAGAATCTTCCTCTGGGGCCTTTATCCCCTGCGCAGCGTGTGGGTCCCGCTCCTGGTCTTTGTGTCTGTGATCACGATGACTGGCGCCAATCTGGCGGCGCTAACCCAGAACAACCTCAAACGCCTGCTGGCGTATTCCTCCATCGCACACGTCGGCTATATCCTGCTCGGCCTCGTGGCGCTCGGCAGCGTCGACTATCCCGCACCGGCGTTTTTCGATGGATTCAAAGGCATTCTGCTCTATCTGCTGGTTTACACCTTCATGAACCTTGGCGCATTCGGGGTGATCACCTCTTTGCGTCAACGGCAGGTGATTGGCGACGAGATCGACGACATTGCCGGCCTCTATTTCCGTGCCCCCACTGAATCCATCCTGATGCTCATCTTTCTGCTGTCGCTTGCGGGCATTCCGCCGCTGGCCGGCTTCTACGGGAAATACTTCATCTTCCTCAGCTTGATTGAAAGCCGCCACTACGTCCTGGCTTCTTTGGCAGTTCTGTATGCGGTTTTCGGTCTTTATTACTACATGAGGATTGCCAACCAGATGTTTATGCGCGAGGCCCTGGACAAGACTCCGTTGCCCGTCAGCTTTGGCATGAAAGTCGGCCTGGGCATCACCGCCTTTGCGACCGTTTTTATCGGAGTTTTTCCAGAACCTTTCATCCGAACGGTGACCTGGTCGCTGGGAATCGCGCAGAGTGCGCCCCTGGCATCGCTTATGAGATAAGGGTAATGCCTACCCGGGACGACAACTCCGAAAAGAAGAGCATGTGGGTACAAGTGGCGAACTACAGCCAGTTGGCCTTCATTTTTCCTGCTGCTACAGTTGCAGGATGGCTAATCGGTGTGGCGCTGGACCGCTGGCTGCACACTACCTGGCTTTATCTCGTTGGTCTGATTCTCGGAATCGTCGCCGGATTTGTGGAGTTAATCCGTGCCGTCAGCCGGTCAGATTCAGAGTAGCTTGAAGCCCCGGTCCAGCCTCGCCGACCGTGAATCCTTCTACTCCGGAGCGCTGACGCGCATCTCCCGATTCATGATTTCACTTGCGGCGATCTTCACCGCAGGCGCATTGTTAACCTTGGGCTGGAGGATTGGGCTGGCATTTGTCTGCGGGTGCGCTGTCGCGTATCTGAACTTCCATTGGTTAAAACGTGTGGTGAGCGCTCTTTCCGAGCATGCTACTGACGAGGCCAAGCCGCGCTCAAGTAAGGGCGTGGTGCTGCGATTTCTGTTCCGCTATTTCTTAATGGCTGCGGTCGCGTATGCTATATTCAGTGTTTCTCCCGCGAGTCTATATGGGCTGTTTGCGGGCCTGTTCCTGCCCGTAGCCGCCATCGCGTGCGAAGCGGCCTACGAAGCGTATGCCGCGGTAGTACGCGGATTGTAGCTATCCGGATTCTGTAACGACAACTGTGTAAAACCGACGTATGCCTGAGCAACTCTGGTTCACTGAAATCCTGAACCATCTCTTCGCCGGCCCAGTAACCCGCCTGCTGCGCGGTCTGCATATGCAACCGAGCTACCCGCAGGCGCCGATAACGAATGCGGTTGCCATGCAGCTCTTAGTGTCCCTGTTCCTGCTCATTCTTTTTGTTCTCGTTCGATCTCGTCTTTCAGTGGATCGCCCAGGGTCGTTGCAACATGTCTTCGAAGGTATTCACGGCTTCATTCAGGGACAGAGCGAAGAGATCATCGGGCATCATAGCGAGCGCTACACTCCATTCCTGACCGCTCTTGCGCTGTTCATTCTGTGCTGCAACCTGATTGGATTGATTCCCGGGTTTGAAACCCCGACGGCTGATGCGGTAGTTCCCTTGGGCTGCGCCATCTGTGCGTTCTTCTATTACCAGGCTCAGGGATTCAAACACGCTGGGATCGGCTATCTAAAGCACTTCGCCGGTCCGATGCTGTTCTTAGCGCCGCTAATGATCCCGATTGAGATCATCAGCCACTTAGCGCGTGTGCTTTCGCTGACCATCCGTCTTTACGCCAACATGTTTGCCGGCGATATGGTGACCTTGGTCTTTTTCTCGCTCGTGCCCATCGCAATTCCGGTTGTGTTTTTGGCCTTGCACCTCGGCGTTTCCATTCTGCAGACCTATATCTTTGTTCTGCTCACAACGGTGTACTTGAAGGGCGCAGTGGCGGAGGAGCACTGATGAAAGTGGCTAGGAGCTAGTGGCTAGTAACAACCATGCTATGCGGATCTGACCATTAGCCACTAACGACCAGCCACCGGTTTTCGCCGTTCAGCGTGAGGGCGCCGGCACAAAGTTGCATGGCGTCAACCACCCACTGACGGCAGTTCATAAGGAGGAAACATGCGTAAGCTAAGTACTTTGTTCATGGTGCTATCGTTGTTATGCTTTGCCGCTCCGGTGTTCGCACAGGGAGCGGAAGCCGCTCACCCAGTCAACTGGGTCGCCATCGCAGCTGGATTCTCAATGGCGATCGCGTCCGCAATTTGCGGTCTGGCTCAAGGCCGAGCCACTGCGGCCGCAGCGGAGGCTTTGGGGCGTAACCCGGCGGCACGTGCCGGTATCCAGTTCGCGCTCATTCTGGGACTGGCCCTGATTGAGTCTCTGGCCCTGTACACATTGGTAATCATTTTTGCAAAGGTGAAGTAGGACTATTGAGTAAAAAAGCCTCTGCTTTGTGAGCAGAGGCTTTTTCGCCATGAGCTTACCGAAACGCTGACCTAGGCCTTACGCTGCCCGTCCCACTCCCCGGCGCTTGTACCAGATGAATGCTCCAGTGAACTCATCAGGATACGACGCAGACGATAGCGGCTCTCCAAATCCATATTCACAATTTCAAATCCTATTTCGTTGACGCGAGCGCGCCGTAATAGAACTTGTCCCTTAATTCGTCTTACGCCCGACGAAATTTCGATCGTCGCTTCGGAGCCGATTCGCAGATTATCTTCCTTGGTCGACATTCCGCCGCCCAGGCTCAGTTCGCGAATCAGGATGCTCGATTTCCCCCAAGAGCTGCTGATAGCCCCGCTAACCGTCTTGCGCAATACGACACGTTCATAACGCCGCTGACGAACCCAGGGACACGCGGGAGCGGAGTCCAGGGGTGCGATGGCCAGTTCTCCCGGCTCCAGCCCGCAGCCGCTCATGACCTGGCTGCCGTAACGCGGATCGATTTTAAGCAGGGCCTGCGCAGCTGCGATGCGCAGCTCGCGATGGTTCGCCCATTTCCATACTTTCTTGGCTTCGAGCAGATTACGAAGCACCGGAACAGCATCAGCTTCGCGCAATCGCCCCAGAGATTCCACTGCCTTCAACTGCAGAAGTGGCGAGCGCCCCTGAGATTCCCCGGTTTCAGCCATGACAATCAGTGGCGGCACCGCCGTACGGTCACCACTCATTCCGATTTCATCGATGGCTTGTGGTAGAACCATCGGGTCAAGGATTTCCAATAATTCCAGCAGCGATCGTCCGCGATCGTGGGCAGCTCCATAGGCAACTTGTCGCACGACTATATCGTGATAAAAGCGGTTCCACTCGGGTAGCCGTGCCGGCAAAAGCTCGAGCATGGTGGGAACATCCAGGCGGCTTAAAAGCCCTACCGCGGAAGCTGCCTGCCGCGGCTGGCCGGTGCGCAGCGTTTCGCGAAGCTGCTGAAGGGCTGGACTGCCGAGCTCTTTCAAGACGTCGATAATGCGGTCGCATTCTTCGCGCCGCATGCAGCGGAAAAATCTCTCTGCCAGATGTTCCACCGCAGCCTGCGATGTGCGCCGCAAGACCTGAAGCAAGTCGGGCACAATCTTCGGTTGCCGCATGGCCTCTTCAATGAACTCGGGCAGCCGGTTTTCGATGCCAATTCTCGGTTGCAGCTCGGTCGCGAGCACGGGCCTTTGCTTGGCGATGCTCTCCATTGCCGCACACAGTTCATTTACAGCGCCAAATTGCCGCTGACTGCTGGCCTCAGAGCTGAGCCGGACGAATGCCGCGCTCAATAGAGTCTGCAGTTCCGGGTCGGATTCGCGGCCCAGTACTTCTCCAACTTTGCGGATTGCCAAAGTTAACAACTCTCCGCTCACGGAAAACAGATCTGCAAGTTGGCTCAACCCGGTGGTGGTCTTTCGACGCGGCTCGATGTCCTTCGCATCAAGACAACCGATGTAATTCTTGAGAATGGCAGTGGTGGTTTCCTTGTCTCCGCGATCCAGCAATATCTCGATAAACTGGCGCACATTCCTGGGAGGCACGCAGGGAGCCTCATGCGAAAGCAGTACGCTCTTTTTGCCTGCATCCGGCACCTCGGCCCAGAACAGCCGATCCAGAATGTCGGCATGAGACTCCACCAGGATGCCGGCCTTGCCCATCTTGTCTTCCTGGATTCTCAGAATCTGCCGCAGGGTGTCCATCTGCCGGCTCATGTGCTCCATCATCTGATGGACAGCATTGACCTTTACTTCGCCCTTCTGGAAGCGATCCAGGGCAAAGCGGATGGCCATGTGCTCTGCGGCTTTCATTAGAAGCGGAGTTTCACTCTGTTCCGCCGTATTGTTGGAAGCCAGGTTTGCCAGCAGCTGTTGCAGGTTGATTTTCGTGTTGGCGTCGACTGTGCTCAGTTCTTTCTGCACGAATTCGGGAGTGACGCTCGGATCACCACCGACTTCGCCGAACTTGGTGAGCAGTCGAATGGCTTGTATGACCTCTTCTTCTTGCAACGGCACTGCGGCGCCATCCCAGGCAGCACCGCCCTCTTTAACGGCCACCACCCCCGCTGCAGTAGGAATGTTGGGAACACTGCCGACCGGCACATTCCCTCCGCCCTGCCCCCCGGATTTCGCGCCTTCGGCTGCGGCAATCAACTGCAACAATTTCTGTGGATCATTGAGCCATTCTTTGAATTCTGGGCCCAGTGATTGTGCAGCAATCTGCGCTGCAATGCTGATTTCGCCCGTCGCTGGATCAGCGGCGACAAATTTCACTTCATTGATCCGGATCGAGGCCTGCTTGCTGTCCCCAAACGTCTGTTTGATGTTTCTTGCGACGTCCTGAGCCTTGGAACCTCCTGTCGCAAAAGCCCGTACCAGCCGGGAAAAATCCTCGACGGTAATGCCGTTCGAGAACTGGATGCTGGCAAGCCCCGCCGTAGTCAGAAGTTGCGCGAAGCTACGCTCGGCCTGGCCGCTTTCGAGTGGAACTCCGTCCAGCAGCAGTTTGTTTTCAGATACGCCCAGGAGGAAGCTGCCATCCGTGCCCTTGGGCAGTCCCTGCTGCAATTCATTCCAGGTGGTTTCAAACTGACCTTCCGTACGTTTATGGTCGAAACCATACAGGCGTACGTATTTCACCAATATGTTGAGGCTGTGTACGAAGGCGCGAGCGGATGCTATCCTGCTGCTTCTACTTGTATCTGCGGTGATGATACGCCGCTCCTGAAATTGGTACGGCGTAAGGGTAATTCGAAAGAGTAAGCTGTGCACATTACGGAGGTAATACGACTTTCCTGGTAGCTCGTCCGGCTACGATTGACTTGCGCCGAGGTTAGTGCCGGTGGCGGATTTCCAGTCAGGAAACCACTCTAGTTACTTTTGCGGTCTTGCCCGGACGTATACAAGCAAGGCGTGACTCATTCTCAGCTAGTCGCCAGCGCCGCGGAATGGCTACGCAAATACCGTTGTGGTATTGTGCTCTCTGAACAGGCCTGCGTGAGCGGTGAAATGCCGGACGCCATCGGTTGGAAGCGCGCCTGCCATTCGGTTGTTGTCGAATGCAAAACTTCACGCGCCGACTTCCTTGCTGATCAGGAGAAGCCATTCCGCCAAAAGCCTGAACTCGGCTTGGGATGCGAGCGTTTCTATCTGACGCGGGCAGGACTTCTCCAGCCGAAAGAACTGCCGCGTGGCTGGGGACTGCTTGAATCCATCAAGGGAAAAGTCCACATCATTCAGCGCTCGGCTCGAAATCTGCGCACAGCGATTGGCTTTCGTCATGAGATGAATCTATTGCTGGCCAGCCTGCGCAGGGTCGAAATCCGCATCGAGCCACAGACAATAACTGACTTCCTGAAGTGGAAAAACCGGATGGCGGAATACAATGGCGGTGCCTCTCCCCAAGGTCTGTTACCAGAACAACAGGAACCTAATCATTTCTTGCAGGAAAGTTGAGAATCTCCCGCCCCTCGAATTGATCCGGTCGAAGTCTAAGGTCTGAAGTCTGAGGTCAAAAAGAAAACCGGGCTGGTTGACCCGGTTTCTTAGGCGTCGAGTTGAGATGCGGTTACATCACAGCGCGGCGCGAGCTGCCGCTGAGTGCTTCCGGCCAGTTGTGCCGGATTTAGTTTTATGCACGTCACCGCGTCAGCTAAACGGAGAGCGGAAACGAGACCTGCTGAAGTTGTGCAAGCGCCGTGCCAATCGAAAGGTGGTGTCTTAGTCGAGAGATTCTATGTAAGTTATTGATAGCGTGGATACATACGACTTGGAAGGGAGTCGCGGGTGGATACCTCGCAGGTCTATTCTGCGGAAAATTCTTGCACATGCCCCCTTAAAGCAGCGAATCGGAAGCTTAAGAGTCTCAACAGCCGCTTAGATTTCCCGACGGCCTTCCATAGCCTTGAGCATGGTGACTTCGTCCGTGTACTCGATATCGCTGCCCACGGGAATGCCCATTGCAATGCGCGTAACCTTCAGGCCAGCACGCCGCAATTGACCTGAAAGATAAGTTGCTGTGGCTTCGCCCTCCACCGTGGGATTGGTCGCCAGGATGACCTCATCGACTTGCCCATCCTGCACGCGCCGCATCAGGTTCGCGATGCGTAACTGTTCCGGACCAATTCCGTGTAGCGGCGAGATACAGCCGTGCAGGACATGATAGAGACCGTTGAAGTGTCTGGTCTTCTCGATAGCGGCAATGTTGGTGGGTTCCTCGACTACGCACACCAGCCGTTGATTACGAGTCGGGCTGCTGCAATAGGAGCACGGATCGATATCGGTGATGTTGTTACAGATCGAGCACAACCGCAGACTGGCCTTCACGTGGCGGACCGCCGCCGCCAAACCCTCAGCGTCTTCATCGCTGGAGCGCAGAATGTGAAATGCAAGCCGCTGCGCGCTTTTGCTGCCAATGCCGGGCAGCTTCTTCAATTCATCGATCAGCCGCGCCATTGGCTCTGCAAAACGGCTCATATCATTTCACGTCCCGAGTATGTTCTGGGACCGGCTAGAATCTACTGCGAATGCGAGAAAACTGCATAGATTCTTCGCTCCGCTCAGAATGACAAGCGAACAAAGGGCCCGTTATCAAAGTCCAGGAATCCCCATTCCACCTAGCATGCCGCCCATTGTGGATTGCATGGCTTCGTCCACTTTTCGCCCAGCGCCATTCACAGCGGCTGTGATCAGATCCTGCAGCATCTCAAGGTCGCCAGCCTTCACCGCTTCGGGATCGATCTTGATGCTCAAAACTTGCTTGCGCCCATCCATCTTCACCAGAACGGTTCCGCCGCCGGCCGAACCTTCAACGACAGTATCCTGCATCTTTTTCTGCAGGACCTCATACTGCCGCTTGGCTTGTGACATTAATTCTTGCAGATTGAATCCACCCATCACTGATTCCTCACTCGTGACTGCTTGTCATCCTGACGAGCGCGTGGTGTGCGGGCCGAAGGATCTATGCATTACCCGCCACCTGCACAGCCACGATGCTATCTTTTCTCCTTGTAATCGATAATCGTCCTGATCTCCGCGCCAAACTTTTCCTGCATGCGGCGGACAATCGGATCCTGCTCCGCCCGGCTCCGGCCCCCAACGTTGGAAGCTGAACGAGCTGGTGTTGCACTCTGCGCATTTCCCCCCGGCACAACGGACAGCTTTACGAGACGCCCCGCCGCCCCGCTGGCAGTTGCGATCGCAAGGCGTTTCGCCTCAGGCCCGAGGGACATGCCGATTACAGTTGCCGATGACCCGACCTTTATTACGAGTTCACCGCCCTCTAACTTCCATTCACCTTTTTCGAGCATCGCGACCAGCATGCGATGCCCCGCCTGAGCCAATGCGTCGAGCACAGCTACCCGTACATCAGCTTGCGGGCCATTCTCCAAATGCGGGAAAGTTTCAGGCGCGGGCTGCGCGACAGCTGCCAGAGCAGCCGACCCCATCACTACGGCCGGCGTCACGCTAGCTATTATCCTCGAACTACTTGGATCTCCTTCGGCACAAAGCTCCGGCTTCGACCCACTCTTTCGCGCCGAATCCGCTGCAAACGGTGAACCCTCGGGTTTTCTCGTTTGGGGAACGACAGCCGGTTTGGCACTCCCGCGCGGCGCAGTACCCGCCGCGACTTCGCTCAACAATTGCTCAATCGGCAGCAGGCGTTGGGCATGCGCCATTTTCAATAAGCCCAATTCAAGGTGAAATCGCTGTTCCGGCCGATAGCCCAATTCAGCATGCGTACGCAGCATGATTTGCAGATGCCGCGCCAAGTCCTCCTCGGTGAAAAGCTCCGCAACCCGCACCGCCCGCTGTCGCTCCTCTCCGGAAATCTGCAGCAGCGAAGAGTCGCCTCCAGCCACTTTGGCGACCGTAACATTTCTTAGAAAACGCACCAGCTGCCGAGCGAAATGCGCCGCACTGTGGCCCTCGCTGATGATTCGATCCACCAACCGCAGCACTTCCTGGCTCGAGCTGCTCGCCACGGCCTGCATCACGGACTCCAGCACTCCGGAAGACGCGGCCCCGACCAGGTCCCGAACCTTCTCTGCCGTGATCCGTCCGTCCGATGACGCGATAGCCTGATCAAGAATCGAGAGAGCGTCACGCATGGAGCCATCGCCTGCTTCCGCAAGCAGCGCCAGCGCGTCCTCATCCGCTTCGACCTTCTCTCGTCCAGTGAGGTCCTTCAGTTGCCCAAGGATCTCCTCAAACCGCACCGCCCTGAAACTGAAGTGCTGGCAGCGTGAACGAATCGTCTGCGGAATGTCCTCGGGCTGGGTGGTGGCCAGCATGAAGACCACATGGCCGGGCGGCTCTTCCAACGTTTTCAGCAAAGCGTTGAAGGCCGCATCGGTGATCTGGTGCGCTTCGTCGAGAATGTAGATTTTGAAGCGGTCGCGCGCGGGCCGATAGCGGGCAGCCTCCCGCAGCTCGCGAATTTCATCAATGCCGCGGTTGGTTGCGGCATCAATTTCGATCACGTCAACTGAATTCCCAGCACGGATTTCAGTGCACGAATCGCACACACCGCAAGGCTCCGCAATTGGCTTATCAGAAGAGCGGCAGTTTAGGGCCATCGCCAGGATGCGCGCCACCGTCGTCTTCCCGATTCCACGGTGCCCGCTGAAGATGTACCCATGCGCCGTCCGCCCCTGCTCAATCGCATTTTTCAGCGTGCGGGTAACGTGCTCCTGGCCGATCACCTCGGAAAACTTCTGCGGCCGGTACTTGCGGGCAAGAACCTGATAGCTCATATCGCGGCAACAGTCGATTATAAGCGATACTGGATTGCCGCTTGCTCTCCGGCAATCTCAACTGGCCGGTGGCCGGTGGACTTAGACAGCCTTCCTCATCGCCCGGTATACCCGCCTCCGGTTCAAGGCCATCCACACTATGCGAAGCCAGGCCGTAGACATCCGAGGACAGGGGCGTCTTCGTGGGTTTTTCGGCGAGATCCAAGCCGGAACGGCTATTTCATCTGCCCCGGCAAACAGGCTGGTTCGCGACGCACTTTGCGGGACGCGAGTTCCATGCCTGCGCCATACAGCGCGCATGCTGGTGCCAAATGCGTAATGCAGCACGGGTCCCGCTTTTTGTTTCTCCTCGTAGGAAAGCTCATGTCCCATGGCGCTGGCCAGCTTACCTGCAGCTTCCATGGTGGCGTCTTCACTTTCGTTGGCGCGCTTTGCTTTTCAGACTGAATTTCGGACTTGTCTCCGTTCGACTGAATAGCCTCCGACGCTGTGCTCCACACTCTCTGAAACTGATTCATGGCTAGGCTGTCGGCTAAGCCACCGGCGGCACCGGCAACGATTCCCTTCCAGACTTTCCCTTGGCGATCTCTCGTGGCTTTCCTTTTTATCATTTTTATGATGGCCATTTTTAGATGCGCGTTCCTAGTTGCTGTCATACTTCCACCGCTATCTTCATGCTGGAAATCGCGCTGAATTGTGACGTCCATGCATTGCCAACCCGCAGCCGGATAGAATCATCTCAACCCGAAAGATATTGCTTCGCTAGGGCACACTGGAGGCATGCTTGCTGACCGATCTGCTGTCCGGCTGGCCACTCATCCAACAACTTAGAACCGGAGCTGATGGCACCGGTCGCGAGGCAATGTCGGAGCACACGCGCAACCTGCGTCCCAAGCACGAGGGGGCCCAAGTCACGCCTTCGATTTGTCCGTACTGTGGCGTGGGCTGCGGGCAGCTGGTTTATCACAAGAACGGCAAGCTGATCTCGATTGAAGGTGATCCCAATTCTCCGATTTCACGAGGACGTCTTTGTCCCAAGGGTGCGGACACGTACGAACTGCACACGCACCCAGGGCGCCAGAAGAAAGTGAAATACCGCCGGCCGTTTTCGAAGCAATGGGAATATCTCGATCTCAAGGCCGCGATGGACATGGTTGCCGACCGTCTCTGGCAGAGCCGCGAGCGCACCTTTCAGGAAACCCGTGACGGTGAATCGCTCATGCAGACGACCGCGATTGCGCACCTAGGGGGCGCTACTCTCGACAACGAAGAAAATTATCTGCTCAAGAAGCTCTTCACCGGCGGTCTGGGAATGGTGTGCATCAGCAACCAGGCCCGAATATGACACAGCTCGACTGTGCCCGGTCTGGGCACTTCCTTCGGGCGCGGCGGTGCCACCACTGCACAACAAGACCTCAGCAACGCTGATGCGATCCTGATCATGGGGTCGTCGATGGCGGAGAACCATCCCGTGGGATTTCAGTGGGTAATGGAGGCGCGGGAGCGCGGGGCAAAGATCATTCACGCGGATCCAAGGTTCAACCGGACTTCGGCGATGGCTGATATCTGGGTACCCCTGCGCGCTGGAAGCGACATTCTGTTTCTTGGCGGTCTGATTAATTACGTACTCACCAACAACAAAGCGTTCCGCGAGTATGTGGTCCACTACACCAATGCGTCCACGATCTTGCGGGAGGATTTTCGTGACACTGAAGATCTCGATGGCTTGTTCTCCGGCTGGGATGCGGAGAAGCAGAAATATGATCCGGAGAGTTGGCTGTATCAAGGCACGCCTTCGAAGAATGGTGGCGGCTCGCAACCCGGGCACTCCGCAGCTGGCGGGGGACACGGCAAAGATCGGGGCGGCGAGGCGCAGGACGCGGCCAGGTTCACGTGGGACACTTCGCTCCAGCATCCGCACTGTGTGTTTCAGGTTTTGAAGCGGCATTTCGCGCGCTACACGCCGGAGATCGTCGAGCGCTACTGTGGAGTTTCCAAAGAAGGATTTCTCAAAACCGCCGAGGCGTTCACTTCGGCTTCTGGGCCGGAGAAAACAGGAGCAATCTGTTACGCCGTGGGCTGGACGCAGCACTCCAAAGGAGTGCAGATCATCCGCGCGGCGGCGATTCTGCAGCTGCTGCTGGGAAATATCGGCCGGCCCGGCGGCGGCATTCTTGCTTTGCGCGGGCACGCGTCCATTCAGGGATCCACTGATATTCCGACGCTGTATGACATTCTCCCCGGCTACTTGCTGATGCCGTCCTTCGAAGCTGACTCGCATAAATTGAGCGACTACGTGAAGAAGCACAAGGCGGGAACCGGACTGTGGTCCGGCTTTGACAAGTATTTCATCAGCCTTATGAAAGCGTGGTACGGCGAAGCCGCAACTTCTGAAAATGATTTTGGTTTCAACTGGCTGCCTCGGGTCACCGCCGACCACTCGCATTTCGGTTACTGGCTCGACATGCAGGACGGGAAAATGGAAGGCCTGTTCGTCATGGGGCAGAACCCGGCCGTGGGCGCGCCGAACGCACGGCTGCAGCGCACAGCCTTGTCAAAGCTGAAATGGCTAGTAGTCCGGGACATGGTGGAAACGGAAACGGCTTCGTTCTGGCTCGACTCGCCTGAAGTGCAACGAGGAGAGTTGCTGCCGGAGAATGTTGGAACAGAAGTTTTTCTTTTCCCCGCAGCCGGCACTGCCGAAAAGGAAGGCACATTCACCAACACCCAGCGGCTGCTGCAGTATCGCGAGATGGCGGTCGAGCCACCGGGCGATGCGCGCAGCGATACCTGGTTCATGTACCACTTGGGCCGGCGTTTGAAAGAGAAGGCTCGATTAGACCCACGTCCGCGCAATGCCGGATTGAACGCTTTGACCTGGGACTACCCGGTGGAAGGTAAGCACGCCGAGCCGAAGGTTTCTGAAGTGTTGAAAGAGATCAACGGCTGGACCGTTGCCGACCGCAAGCAGCTCCAGCACATCCAGGATTTGAAAAACGACGGATCAACCGCGTGCGGTGCCTGGATTTATTGCGGCGTATACCCGGAAGAAAACAGGAACCGCGCCAACGAGCGCAAGCCTAAAGATTTGCTCGGCCACGGCTGGGGATTCGCCTGGCCGAACGACTGCCGCATCATCTACAACCGTGCGTCGGCGCGTCCCGATGGAAAGCCCTGGAGCGAGCGCAAGAAGCTGGTCTGGTGGGATGAAGAGAAAAAAGAATGGGGCGGACTCGATAATGCGGACTATCCGAAAAATCTCGCCCCCGATGCCCCGGATAATCTTGCGGACGGTCAAGGAGTGGAGGCGCTCGGGGGTGCCCGGCCATTTACGCTGCACCCCGACGGTGTCGGCTGGATTTATGTCGCCAGTGGCCTGAAAGATGGTCCATTGCCGACGCATTATGAGCCCTTGGAATCGCCGCTTTCGAATCCTTTATATAGGCAGCAGGCTGATCCGGCAGCACAGAAGAAGGAGCGTCCCGACAATCCGTACGCTCAGTCGCCCGGCGATCCTCATTTCCCGTATGTGCTCACGACGTATCGTTTGACCGAACACCACACCGCGGGCGGCATGACGCGCACGCTCTCACATTTATCCGAGTTGCAGCCAGAGTTATTTACCGAAGTTTCTCCGGAACTGGCGGAAGAGGCCGGGTTGGAGCATGGCGATTGGGCGACGATCACTACGCCGCGCGCGACGGTCGAAGCGCGCGTGCTGGTCACACGGCGCATGCGTTCCCTGTGGGTCGACGGCCGGCGACTGCATCAGGTCGGCCTGCCTTATCACTGGGGATACAAAGGACAAGTGAAAGGCGACATCGCCAACGATCTCGTTGCCATCAGTGAAGAGCCCAACGTCCGCATCATGGAAAGCAAGGCGCTGTTGTGCAACATTGAGCCAGGAAGAAGGAATGGACGAAGAAGGCTGAAGGCAAAGACGGCGGTTTAGAATTCTCAGCGAACTTCGCGCTCTCGCGGTTAAATTTTCTCGGTTGAGGCAAAATGGCCATCACAGCATTCCTAACCGACTCAACCCTCTGCATCGGCTGCAAAGCCTGCGAGGTCGCGTGCAAAGAATGGAACGGCGTCGGCGCAGACGGTGTGAACTGGAGTGGCTACTCCTACGACAATACGGGAGCGCTCGGCCACTCGACCTGGCGGCACGTGAAATTCGTGGAGTGCGTCCCCGAGCCGGGATTCGGCGGCAACGCTCCGGAGCTGAATTCCTGGTCGTTTTCTTCGGATGTCTGCAAACACTGCGAAAACGCGGGATGTCTTGAAGCCTGTCCTACCGGCGCGCTGGTGCGGACAGAGTTCGGCGGAGTCTATCTTCAGCCTGACGTTTGTAACGGTTGTGCGTACTGCGTAGTAGCGTGCCCCTTCGGTGTGGTCCAACGAAATCCCGCCGATGGCCGCGCCTTCAAATGTACTTTCTGCTATGACCGTCAGAAGGCGGGGCTGATTCCGGCGTGCGCGAAGGCATGTCCCACGGAATCGATCAAGTTTGGGGAAATTGAAGGTCTGCGAGAAAAAGCCGGCGAGCGCATGCAAGAACTGCAGCGCCGAGGAATGAGAGATGCTGTGTTCTATGACGCTTCCGACACCAGTGTCGGCGGCTCCCACGCCATGTTCATCGTGCGCGGTGATCCCCGCACCTACAATCTGCCGCCGAAACCGGAGGTCCCGACGGTATATTTGAAAAAAGGCTGGACCTCTTCCGCGATTGCCGCTGGGCTGCTACTCGCCGGAAGTCTGATTGCATTCCTCAGCGAGAAACGGAGTAACGGGCGATGAGCGAGTTGCCAAAAATCCGCCCCGGCGCAACTGGACCGGCTGCTGAGCGAGAGGTCAAGCTGATTCAAATCCGGCGCGAAGCTGAACAGCGAGGCGCAGTCGCAGGTAAAGGCATCCGGCCCGGTGGTTCACCCTTCCCGATCGCTTCACCGGAAACCGGCTACTACGGCATTCCCTTGCTGAAAGAGCCGGCCTGGACCGGGGAAATTCCACTCTATTTCTTCGTGGGAGGGGCAGCCGGGGCAGCCGCAGTCATGGGAGCGATTGCCAACTACACGGGCGCCGACCGAAAGCTCGTTCGCAATGCGCGCTGGATCGCCGCTGCAGGCGCACTCATCTCTCCGGCTCTGCTGATCTCCGATCTTGGCCGGCCCGAACGTTTTCTCTCGATGATGAGGGTGTTTAAGCCGCAAAGCCCGATGTCTGTCGGAGTATGGACTCTTCTGGGTTTCTCCGGAGGTGCTGCCGCAGCTGCATTTGCGGGTTTCATGCACGAACGTTACGGCCCCTCACTTCCGTTGCGCATCCTTGAAAACGCCGGCGAGGCTGCATCCTTATTATTTGGGCTTCCGTTTTCTAACTACACCGGCGTTCTGATCGGCGCTACAGCGATTCCCGTCTGGAACCAGAATGTCGGCGAGCTTCCCATCCATTTTGCGGCCTCGGGAGTTTCCGCTGCCGTGGGCATGCTCGAGCTCATGGGACATCGCAAGAGCCGCGCCCTCCAGATGCTCGGCCTCGGCGCAGCTCTCTTTGAATGCTGGGAAGGATGGCGCGTCGAGAGCCGCCGGCAACCAGGCCTTGATCCGTTGAAGCACGGCCCAAGCGGCTGGATCACCCGCGCCGGCGGTGCGCTCTCGGGTCCGGTCCCGGCAGTCCTTCGTCTCGCCAGCCTATTCTCTGCAAGAAAAAGCACTGACGATCTGCGCCGCTGGGCCGCAATTTCTTCCATTGCCGGATCTTTAATTACCCGCATCGCCTGGGTTCATGCCGGACATGTCTCGGTGCGCGACTGGCGCGAGCCGCTGGGAATCGAGTCGCCCTTACAAGGTCTGTGAGTTGCAGCCCCTTGTTACTGAAGTGAACTCACTGACGTACCGGGATTTAACCGCAAATGCACGCTAGTATGACTGTTCCGACAGAACTCTGATAATTGCGAGAAGTAACGTGCAAGGTCTCGCCGCTGGAGGACTTAATGAAAAAGTTGCTCACAATCTCAGCTTTGCTGCTTGCGTTAATTGCGCCGGCGGCGGCTCAGCGCTACAAATTATCCATAAGTGATCAGAAGCGCTTTGACAGCTACTACTCACGCTGGCAGGCATATCGGGCCACGAACAACGCCGGCGAGATTGTCAGCATGGAAAAGCGCATGCAGGATGTCTACAGCCACTACGGCATTCCTCCGAATACGCCCTATGGCAACGTAGCGTCTTCCGGCCGCGGAGCCTGGGTCAACAATAATCAGAATCAATCTCCGACCTGGAGTCCTAATCGCGATCCGAACCACGACTGGGCCCGCGACCATGATCGCGACCGCGATTGGGAACGTCATCGTGAGTGGGAGCGCAGGCGAGAACAGGAACGCGAAGCCGCCTGGCGTCGTGATCATCACGACGGAGATCGCGAGCACCACGACAACGGCTTGCACCGCGGTTGGTACAAGAATCCTCATAATCCCCATAACCCGGACCATGATCGCGACCGCCACGATAGAGATCACCACGATCACGATCACGACAGAGATCATGATCACGACAAGGACCACGACCATCACTGAGCGGAGAAATAGCCTTATCTCTCGGACGGGTGCTGCTTAGCATCCGTCCATTCTGTTTGCGAAGTTTGCCTCTGATCCATCCCTACGACCATTTCCAGCTTCTAATTTCCGATACTTGCCTGGTCAGGGAGCGCTCGCAAACCATGCACATTCGAGTGCAGATGATTCGCTGGATTGCAGCCGTGCTCGTAGCTACGACGCTCACCGGCTCGGCTGCGGCTGCCCAAGACGGAATCCAGTTTTCATCCCCAGCATCAATCTTCGCGTCGCAAACCGAGAATCCGTCAACCCTCCCAGAACAGCCTCCGCCAATTCTCGATCGACGCGACCGCATTTTCTATCCCGGCGACACGGAGCGCCTGAAGCCGCTCGGCCGGAAGCTGTTCCTCAATATCTGGCTTGACCAGGAAGAAATCTTCACCAGCCCGTTTCACCTGAATCGCCGTAATGCGCCCGTGTGGTTGCTATCGGCGGCGGCGACGGCGGGACTGATTGTGGCCGATCGTCACATTGCAAATTCAGTCGCGAACAGCCGCGGCCAAGTGCGCTGGGGTGGCCGGATTTCGAATATCGGGGCCTCTTATACCCTCGTTCCACTGGTGGCTGGCTACTACGGATTCGGAGTGTGGCGGGATCACGCCAAGGCGCGTGAAATCGGGGTGCTTGGCACTGAATCCTTGCTCGATTCGCTCATTGTCGCGGGCATCTTGAAGGAGGCGGTACGGCGGAACCGTCCCGACGACAAAGACCCCGGTGAATTTTTTGACGGAGGCACCTCATTTCCCTCTGGCCACGCAATCCAGATGTGGTCCATAGCCTCGCTGGTCGCTCATGAGTATCACCAAAAGCCAATTGTCGCACTCACCGCGTATAGTCTGGCCAGCATAGTGAGTGCGTCGCGAATTGCCGCGCGGAAGCATTTCGCTTCCGACGTAGTGGCCGGCGGAGCGATGGGCTGGTTCATCGGACGCTATGTCTATCAGACTCACATGAGTCATCTCGCCCACAAACATGCCTCGTTGATGCCCATGATCCTGCCGCAGTTCGATCGTTCGCAACACCGCTACGGTGTGACCCTGGTTTTCGGAGGAGCAGGCGCCACGCCCGGCCTTGCGGCACAACCCCACTTTGGGAGGACGACGATTAACTCGAACTATTGGGCTGAACAGAAATGACGATTCGGCTTTTTGTGCTTTACCCGCGTTGACTTCTCACCACACCCTACCTAACATTGCTGCCAAATTTTTCGGCACCTTGGCATGATCGGACAAACCATCTCTCACTACAAGGTGATTGACAAACTCGGTGGTGGCGGGATGGGAGTGGTCTACCAGGCCGAAGATTTGCGCCTCCACCGCTTCGTTGCGCTCAAGTTCCTTCCCGATGATGTGATCAACGATCCGCACTCGCTCAGCCGCTTCCGGCGCGAAGCGCAGGCCGCCTCTGGCCTGAATCATCCCAATATCTGCACAATCTACGACGGCGGCGAGGAGAACGGCCGCGCCTTCATCGTGATGGAATACCTCGAAGGCCGGACGCTCAAGCACCTGATCGGCAACCGCCCTCTGGACCTTGAAACCCTTCTACCCTCTCCATCGACGTTGCTGACGCTCTCGACGCAGCCCACAGCAAAGGCATCGTTCATCGCGACATCAAACCCGCCAACATCTTCGTGACCACGCGCGATCATGCCAAAATCCTGGATTTCGGGTTGGCGAAGGTCTCGCAGGGAGGCGCCAGCCTCACTGCAGGAGCGAGCGAGGCAACCGCGGGAGTCAGCCAGGATCACCTCACAAGTCCCGGGTCAGCGTTGGGTACCGTGGCGTACATGTCTCCCGAGCAGGTCCGTGGTAAGCCGCTGGACGCGCGCACTGACCTGTTTTCCTTCGGCGTGGTGCTCTACGAGATGGCCACCGGAGCTTTGCCCTTCCGCGGTGAAACTTCAGGAGTGATCTTCGACGGCATCATGAATCGGCTCCGCTTGCCCCCGTGCGCCTCAACCCTGATCTGGCCGCGAAGCTCGAAGACATCATCAACCGCGCTTTGGAGAAAGACCGCGAGTTGCGCTACCAGCACGCCGCCGCCATGAAATCCGAGCTAATGAGACTGAAGCGAGATCTGGTTTCAGGCCAGCGCGAGGGCCTGCATTCATCAGCCGCAATACCGGTGTCTCAACCAGCATCAGGAACAACGACGGGAGTTCCCACGATGCAGCCCCTCCGCGGTCGGCTTCAACGGCGCAGCCCACGAGCGGCTCAGCTCCGGCAGTGACGACGATCTCTTCGACCAGTACACCCGCAGTGCCGGTGGCGCAGACCGTATCTGCCTCCGGTATCACCGCTGTTGGCCAATCTCGCCTGAATCGGAAAATCATAGCGCCGGCCATCATTGTATTGATCGCGTTGGGCGTCGTTGGCGGCTTCTATTGGCGCGTACATCAAACACCCAGGCTCACTGACAAAGACCAGCTCATCCTCGCCGACTTCACCAACAACACCGGAGACACGGTATTCGATTTGACCTTGAAAGAAGCCCTGGCCATTCAGCTCGAACAATCGCCTCTTATCCGACGCCGCGGGCGGGATCTATGCATTCAAGGCCGCACACGATGCCCTGGTTTCGAACTGCTCGACTGCTCGCGAGACAGCGCGTCGAGCCCTGGCGCTCGACCACTCCGTAGCCACGGTTCCCGACGCCACACTTGCGCTTGCGCTATGCGGGGAATCAGGTCCGCGTTGCAGGAGATAGAGCGCCTTGCTTCGGCCGAACCAGCCAACACACTCGTCAACGATATCTATCTGCCTCAAGTAAAGGCCGCGATCGCGCTGGCCCAGCATCGACCCCAGCAGGTTGCTGCGCTACTGACGCCTGCGGGTGCGTACATCCTGGTATCAAAAGCTCCGC
>Ga0075425_100000770_pt1 | contig 30440 bp, 35 predicted proteins | sample SoiMethybrSBSTD4_FD_75300 | JGI IMG/M metagenome (GOLD analysis project Ga0075425, IMG submission 75300) | Bulk soil microbial communities from a Populus tree surrounding site in Tennessee, USA - Soil MetaG P. TD hybrid SBSTD4 | ecosystem: Environmental > Terrestrial > Soil > Tree plantation... | reverse complement strand
ACATCACGCTCGCCGACGTCAAGCAGATGGTGCTGAAGCAGGAGGAGTTCCAGGTGGTCGACGCCAAGAGCGGCGACGACCTGACGCGCCAGATCCTGCTGCAGATCATCCTGGAAGAGGAGTCGGGCGGGATGCCGATGTTCAGCTCCGACCTGCTGTCGCAGATGATCCGCTCCTACGGCAACGCCATGCAGGGCATGATGGGCTCGTACCTGGAGCGCAACATGAAGGCCTTCCAGGATATCCACAAGGCGCTGCAGGAGCAGTCGCAGAAGGTGTACGGCGACAACTCGCGCGCGTCGCAGGAGCTCTGGGCGCAGTTCATGAACCTGCAGGGCCCGGCGATGCAGAGCCTGATGCAGGCGTACATGGAGCAGAGCCAGAAGGTGTTCGCGCAGTTCCAGGAGCAGATGCAGAGCCAGGCGCGCAACATGTTCTCCGGCCTTTCCTTCCCCGGTTTCCCCGCTGGCGGCAAAGACAAAGGCGAAGACAAGTCCTAAGGTCGGGTTCGTCTCCTTAGGTTGTCCCAAGGCGCTCGTCGACTCCGAGCGCATCCTCACGCAGCTGCGCGCCGAGGGCTATGCCACCTCGCCCTCGTACGACGACGCCGACCTCGTCATCGTCAACACCTGCGGCTTCATCGACGCCGCGGTCGAGGAGTCGCTCGACGCGATCGGCGAGGCGCTCGACGAGAACGGAAGAGTGATCGTCACCGGCTGCCTCGGCGCGAAGGAGGGCGTGGTCGCGAAGGTCCATCCCTCGGTGCTCGCCATCACCGGCCCGCACGATACCGAGGCCGTCATGCGGGCCGTGCACCAGCACTTGCCCAAGCCGCACGATCCTTATGTCGACCTGGTGCCACCGCAGGGCATCAGGCTGACGCCGCGGCACTATGCCTACCTGAAAATCTCCGAGGGCTGCAACCACCGCTGCACCTTCTGCATCATTCCCTCGATGCGCGGCGAGCTCGTCTCGCGGCCGATTGGCGAGGTGATGAACGAGGCCGAGAAGCTGGTCAAGGCGGGCGTGAAGGAGATTCTCGTCATCTCGCAGGACACGAGCGCCTATGGTGTCGACGTCAAGTACCGGACGGGTTTCGTGCAGGGTAAGCCCGTGAAAACCAGGATGACCGATCTCTGCCGCGCCCTCGGCGAGCTCGGCATCTGGGTGCGCCTCCACTACGTCTATCCGTATCCCCACGTCGACGACGTCATTCCCCTCATGGCCGCAGGCAAGATCCTTCCCTACCTCGACGTGCCGTTCCAGCATGCGAGCGCGCGCATCCTCAAGCTCATGAAGCGCCCGGCGTCGAGCGAGAAAGTGCTCGAGCGCCTGCGGCACTGGCGCTCGATCTGCCCCGACATTACCGTGCGCTCGACCTTCATCGCCGGTTTCCCCGGCGAGACGGAAAGCGAGTTTGCCGAGCTGCTGCAGTTCCTCGAGGCGGCGCAGCTGGACCGCGTCGGCTGCTTCGCCTACTCGCCGGTCGAGGGCGCGGCGGCCAATGCGCTGCCCGACCCGGTCCCCGAGGAGCTCAAGCTGGAGCGACGAGCGCGCTTCATGCAGCTTCAGGCCGGAATCAGCGCCGCGAAGCTGCAGTCGAAGATCGGTAAAACGCTCAAGGTGCTCATCGACGAGCCTGGCGTGGGCCGCTCGGCGGCGGACGCGCCGGAGATCGACGGCGCGGTGCGCTTCAAGGGCGGGAAAACGGGAGAATTTCGCGAAGTATCGATCGATCGTGCGGACGCGCATGATCTCCACGGGAGACTGCAATGAGAGAAGTCGTGGTGGTGGCGGGCGCCAGAACGGCAATCGGAGATTACGGAATGTCGTTGAAGGACGTGCCGGCGACGCGGCTGGGCGCTATCGCCATCAAGGAGGCCGTATCGCGCGCGAAGGTCGATCCGGCAAGCATCGGCCACGTTGTCATGGGCAGCGTGATCCACGGCGAGGCGAGGGATATGTACCTTTCGCGCGTCGCCGCGGTCGACGCCGGCGTTCCGGTCGGCACGCCGTGCCTGACCGTCAACCGCTTGTGCGGCTCGGGCCTGCAGGCGATCGTGTCCGCTGCACAGCACATCCTGCTCGGCGATACCGACACCGTGGTTGCCGGCGGCGCGGAGAGCATGAGCCGCGCCGCCTACTTCCTGCCATCGGGGCGCTGGGGCCAGCGGATGGGCGACGCGGCCGCGGTCGACGCGATGACCGCGGCGCTGCACGACCCCTTCGGCCATGGCCACATGGGCGTCACCGCGGAGAACATCGCCGCGAAGTACGGCTTCACCCGCCAGCAGCAGGACGAGTACTCGATCGAATCGCACAGGCGCGCGGCAAGGGCGCTCGAGCAGGGTTTTTTCGACAGTCAAATAACTCCCGTGGAAATCAAGGGCAGGAAAGGCGCCGAGCAATTCACGACCGACGAGCACGTGCGCAAGGACGCGAACATGGCGGACCTGTCGCGCCTCAAGACGGTGTTCAAGAAGGATGGCACGGTGACCGCAGGCAATGCCTCGGGCATCAACGATGCCGGCGCGGCGATCGTGATGATGGAAGCGAAGGCGGCGAAGGACAGGAAGCCGATGGCGCGGCTCGTCGCCTACGCGCACGCCGGCGTCGAGCCGCAGGTGATGGGCCTCGGGCCGATCCCGGCGGTGAAGCGCGTGTTCGAGAAGGCCGGGCTCAAGCCCGCCGACATCGACGTGATCGAGTCGAACGAGGCGTTCGCGGTGCAGGCGATGGCGGTGACCCAGGACCTCGGCCTCGATCCGGCGAAGGTGAACCCCAACGGCGGCGCGGTCGCGCTCGGACATCCGATCGGCGCCACCGGCTGCATCCTCACCGTCAAGGCGCTCTACGAGCTCGAGCGCACGAAGAAGCGCTACGCGCTGGTGACGATGTGCATCGGCGGCGGGCAGGGGATCGCGGCGATCTTCGAAAGGATTTAGGCGTCCCTATCAGCAACGAGGCCGCGCCGGCGCCTCGCCGCCAGCTCAGCCACGCGGCGGTCAACTACCGCCCGCGTGTAGTCGGGTCAGCGCTGTTCGCGGCGATGGTGCTCAGCGTGCCGGCCGACGAGCAGTTCATATGGCGGATGGTGGTGGCGGGCCCTTGGTCTGGCCGCATCTCGCGCGCTGGCTCGCCGAGCGGAAAACGGCGTCCGCGCACGCCGAGCGGTTCAACGTGCTTGCCGATGCGCTCTGGGGAGGAGTCGCCGCCGCGGCGCTATCGATGCGCTTATGGCCGGTCGCGGCAATTTGCGTTGTCGGTTTCATCAACTGCCTCTTGTTCGGCGGTCCTGTGTTCCTTTTGATTGCGCTCGCCGTTTTTGTCACCGGCGTACTGGGCGGTACGGCATGGTTCGGGCTGGCATTTCATCTTGATACGGAGCCGCTGCCGACGGCCCTCGCCATCGTGACCATCCTTTCTTACGTCATCCTCATCGGCACGACGGCCTATCGGCTGAGGCTGCGGCAACGCGCGACGCGAGCGGCGTTGGAACACGAAGAGCGCAAGTCACACGAGTTGCTGACAAACGTTTTTCCGGAGTCCATCGTGCCGCGCCTTCGCGGCGGCGAGAGCCCGATCGCCGACCAATTTGCCGACGTCACCGTGGTGTTCATCGACATCGTCGATTTCACGCCGCTCGCCGAGCGCATCGGGCCGAGGCGCACCGTGTTGCTGTTGAACGATCTTTTCGGACGCTTCGATCAGGCCGCACGCGGCTGCGGCGTGGAGAAGATCGAAACTACGGGGGATGGGTATCTAGCGGTCGCCGGTGCGCCGGCGCCGCTCGAAGCTCACGTTGAAGCGGGCGCGCGTTTTGCGCTCGCGGCGCTCTCCGCGGTGAAGGAAGGCGTAGCCGCCGTGGAAGCCGTGCACGTTCGCATCGGCCTGCACGCCGGGCCGGTCTACGCGGGCGTCATCGGCGACAGCCGTTTCCATTACAAGCTTTTCGGCGACACCGTGAATGTTGCCAGTCGTGTACAGGGGCATGCACAGCCCGGACGCGCGCTCGCTTCCGAAGCCGTCTTCCGGCGCCTGCGCCATGCATTCCGGCTCGAGGAACATGGCACTGTGGACTTGAAGGGGCATGGCCCCATGCGGACGTACTGGCTCGTCGGCCGTCTTTAACCGGTAGCATCCGCACGTGGCGATGAAACCGCGCATCGGCCTCGCGCTTGGATCGGGCAGCGCCCGGGGCTGGGCGCACATCGGGGCGATCCGCGCGCTGGAAGAGCGCGGCGTCAAGCCCGACCTCGTGTGCGGCACGTCGATCGGCGCGCTGGTCGGCGCCGTGTACGCGTCCAACCAGCTCGATCAGCTCGAGACCTGGGTGACCGGCCTCGCCTGGACGCAGGTCGTCCGCCTGATGGATATCACCTGGAAGGGCGGCCTGATCCGCGGCCAGCGCCTCTTCAACCTGTTCCGCGCCACGTTTCAAGATCGCGAGGTGGCCGAGCTCGAAATGCCCTTTGGCGCGATCGCGACCGAATTGAGTTCCGGGCGCGAGATCTGGCTGCGCCACGGCAAGCTGCTCGACGTCGTGCGTGCCTCGATTGCCGCGCCGGGCCTGTTCACGCCGGTGGTGCTCGACGGCCGCGTGCTGGTCGACGGCGGCCTGGTCAACCCCGTGCCGGTGTCGATGTGCCGCGCGCTTGGCGCCGACATCGTCATCGCCGTCGACCTGAGCTGGGGCAAGCTCGGCCCCTACCGCGGGCGCGGCCGCGAGCTGCCGGCGAAGGCCGACGAGCCGAGCTGGTTCGAGCGCCTGCGCCCCGGCTGGCTCGGCGCGGTGCGCAAGCCCGGCGAGGAGCCGAAGATCCCGTCAATCTTTGAGGTATTCAACACCGCGCTCGACATCGTCGAGCAGCGCGTCGCGCGCAGCCGCCTCGCCGGGGAGCCGGCCGACGTCCTGATCACGCCGCTGCTGCCCGACTTCGGCACGATGGAATACCACCGCGCCAAGGAAGCGATCGCCGAGGGGCGTGCGGCCGTCGAGCGAATGGCCCCGCTCCTCGACCAGGTGGTCCGCTAGCCGATGGAGCTCACGCTCCCGGTGACGCTCGCCGTGCTGGGAGCGGCGAGCCTGCACGCCGGCTGGAATGCGCTCCTCAAGGGCTCGGCCGACAAGCAGCTCGACACGGTCGCGCTGTCGGTCGGCTCGGCGCTGATCGGCCTCGCTATCGCCGTCTGGCTGCCGGCGCCGGCGCGCGAGTCCTGGCCCTGGCTCGCGGCGTCCGCCGTGGTGCACATCCTCTATTTCATGTTCCTCGCCAACGCCTATCACTGGGGCGAGCTGTCCTATGCCTACCCGATCATGCGCGGCGGCGGTCCGGTCATCGTCGCGCTCGCCGGCACCGCGGTGTTCGGCGAGGTGCTCGCGCCCGCGCCGACGCTCGGCGTCGCGCTGGTGTGCGCCGGCATCGTGGCGTTCGCCGCCGGCAAGGCCGATCCGCGCGCCACCGCGTTCGCGCTCGCCAATGCCGCGGTGATCGCCGCCTACACGTTGATCGACGCCAAGGGCGCGCGCGCCTCGGGGAGCCCGGTAGCGTACGCGCTGTGGTTCTTCATCGCCAACGGCATCGTCCTTTATTCCTGGGCGGGAATGCGGCGGGGCGCGGCGGTGCCGCGCTACCTCCTCGCCCACTGGCCGCGGGTCCTGGTCGGCGCGGCGCTGACCACGGGCTCCTACGGCGTGGCGCTCTGGGCGATGACGCGCGCGCCGGTCGCGCTGGTCGCAGTGCTGCGCGAGACCTCGGTGATCTTCGGCGCGGTTATCGCCTACTTCGTGCTCAACGAAAAGTTCACGCGCCGGCGGCTCGCGGCCACCGGCGCAGTGGTGGTCGGGCTGGTGCTCTTGAAGCTCTAGACCGGCTGCAGCTTGCCGTCGAGCAGGCGCACGCGGTCGCCCTGGTGCCAGAACGGCTGCGAGGCGCTGTTGAAGACCTGCGACGTGCCGTCGTCGTAGCGCACCGTCAGCTCCCAGCTCTTGATGGCGCGCGTCTCCTTCTCGATGTGGTTGCCGAGCAGCGCGCCGCCCGCGGCGCCCAGGATGGTCACCAGCTTGTTGTGCTCGCCGATCTGGTGGCCGAGCACCGCGCCCGCCACGCCGCCGCCGACCGCGCCCACGCCCTTGGCGTCGCCCGCCTTGGCGACTTCGCGCACGCTCTGGACGGTGCCGAGCAGGCCCGGCTTCACCGCCGGCGCCTGCGCCACCGGGGCCGGCGGATACTCGTTATAGGCGACCGGCGCCGGCGCCCGGGCCGGCTCGGGCAGCTGCTGCGCCTTGGCGACATGCTTCTTCGCCACGGGCTTTGGTTTCGCAGGCTCCGCCTGGGGAGCGGGTTCTGCCGCAGCGGCGAGCGGCGCCGCCTCTTCCTTGACCGAGCCTTTCGAAGTCGGGATCAGTCCGGTGATCGCCGCGACGCCCACCGCCGAGAAGACGATGAGCGAGACCGCCGCCGCGGCCGTCAGGGGATGCAGTTTCTTGATGTTGGTGTCCATCGCGTCGTTCTCCTTTCGATTGCGTGGATGTCGAAAGGCTAAGGGTGCGGCTCAGGGCCTGCCGTGAGCATTGGTAACGAGATGTTTCAGCGAGGCTTGCGCCGTCCGTCAGGAAGGGTGACGAGCCCGGCGGCTGGCTAATTGATGATCCGGTCGGCGCGCGCAGCCATCCCTTGCGGGATCTCGATACCGAGTCCATGTGCCGTCCGCACATTGATAGCCAGCTCGAACTTGGTGGGCTGCTCGACCGGAAGCGTCGCGGGTTGAGCCCCCTTCAGAATCCTGTCCACATAAAATGCCGCGCGGCGATACATCGCGGGGATGTCCGGCCCGTAGCTGATCAATCCGCCGGCGCTGACGTACTCGACCCGGTTGAACATGGAGGGCAGGCGAGCGTCGTTGGCGAGGCGGCAGATCAGCGCGCGCTCCGTATAAAGCATGGGATTTGGCGCTTGCACCACTAGGCCATTCGCCCCGCTGGCCGAAAGCCGGCTGAAGGCCGCGCGGATATCGGCGGCACTGGCGACTTCGGCCGATTGCAGCCGCAGACCGAGGCGACGCGCTGCACCTTCTGCTTCGTTGAAGACTTCCCGAGCCCCGCCGATGCCGGGATTCCACAGGTAAACGAATCCCTTCAGGGCGGGCACGCAGTCCCTCAGCAGCTCGACACGCTTCGCGGTGATCTCCGGCGAGAGGTTCGTGAGCCCCGTGACCTTGCCTCCAGGCTGCGCAAGGCTCGTCACCAAGCCATTGCCGACGGCGTCGCTGACATTGACCATGACGACCGGGATGTCGGCCGTGTGCTGCGCGACTGTCCGGACCACCGGGTCCGTAGTCGTGACGATCACGGCGACCCCGGTGCGCGCGAGGTCGCGGGCGAGAGTGGCCATTGCGTCGCTGCCCGCACCGCTGTAGCGATACTCGAGATTGAGATCGCGGCCAATGACGTAACCGAGCTCGCGAAAGCCTTGCTCGAGCGCTACGGTGAGATTCGAGGTGCTGGCGGCGGTGCTCGGCATCAGCACACCTATCTTGCGCACACCCGCGTTTTGCCCGCGGGCGACAGCGTGAGCGCCGAGCAGGAATGCGGCGCCGGCGATAAACTGCCTGCGCGACACCGGCCTCATCCGCCTTCAGGCCGCATGTGCGGGAAGAGGATCACGTCCCGGATGCTGGCGCTGTCCGTCAGGATCATGACCAGGCGGTCGACGCCGAGGCCCCCGCCCGCGGTGGGCGGCATGCCGTATTCCAGCGCGCGGATGTAGTCCGCGTCGTAGTACATCGCCTCCTGGTCGCCGGCTTCCTTCTGCTTCGCCTGCTCGAGGAAGCGCGCTGCCTGGTCTTCCGGGTCGTTCAGCTCGGAGAAGCCGTTGGCGATCTCCTTGGCGTCGATGAAGAGCTCGAAGCGGTCGGCGACCTCGGGGTCGCCGTCGCGCCGGCGGGAGAGCGGCGAAACCTCGGCGGGGAAATCGGTGACGAACGTCGGCTGGATCAGGTGCTTTTCCGCCACCGCCTCGAACAGCATGAGCTGCAGCGCGCCCCATCCCTGGTCTTTCTTGTGCTCCACCTTCAGGGCGGCCAGCTGCTTCGAGAGGAACGCGCGATCGCGCAGATCGCCCTGGATCCCCTGCCGGCGGATCAATTCGGGAATCGGCTCGCGCGCGAACGGCTTGCCGAGCTCGATGGTCTTTCCCTGATAGACGACGGAGTCGGTCGCGGCCGCGGTGCGGACCAGGCGCTCGGTGAGATCCATCATGTAGCGCCAGTCCTGGTAGGCGCAGTACCACTCGAGCATGGTGAACTCGGGGTTGTGGCGGGTCGAGATGCCCTCGTTCCTGAAGTTGCGGTTGATCTCGAACACGCGCTCGATTCCGCCGACCACCAGGCGCTTGAGGTAAAGCTCGGGCGCGATCCTCAGGTACAGCTTCAGGTCGAGCGCGTTGTGGTGCGTGACGAAAGGCCGCGCCACCGCCCCGCCGGGGATCGGCTGCATCATCGGAGTCTCGACCTCGGCGTAGCCGTCGCTCGCCAGGACGTCGCGCAACGACTGGACTATTCTTGTTCTCCTGGCGAAAACCTCCGTCGCCTGCGGATTCATCAGCAGGTCGAGGTAGCGCTGGCGGTAGCGCAGCTCCTGGTCGGCGAGGCCGTGGAACTTCTCGGGCAAGGGCCTGAGCGCCTTCACCAGCAGCGCGATCTTGTCGGCGTGGATCGTCAGCTCGCCCTTCATCGTCTTGAAGAGGTGGCCCTCGACGCCGAGGATGTCGCCGAGGTCCCAGTGCTTGAAGTCCTCGTAGCCGGGCGTCTCCTGCGTGATGTAGACCTGGATGCGCCCCGAGCCGTCCTGCAGCGTGGCGAAGCTCGCCTTGCCCATCACGCGCTTCAGCATCATGCGCCCGGCGACCACGGCCGGCGGCTTCGACCTCTCCAGCGCTTCCTTGGACGCCTCTCCATGCTGCTTGTGCAAATCGCCGGCGACATGCTGGCGGCGGAAGTCGTTCGGGTACGCCTGCCCGCGCGCGCGCAGCGCCTTCAGCTTCTCGCGGCGCTCCTCGACCAGCTTGTTGTCTTCCTCCACGCGGCTAGCGCACCTTGCCTTGCGCCACGTCCATGATCATGCGCGCCGCCAAATACAGCCGCGGCTCGATGCTCGAGATCATGACGTACTCGTTGTCGTTGGAGTGCGCGCCGAAGCCGCGCAGGCCGAAGCGCTCGACCACGGCGTTCTGCGTCTTCAGCGCGGCGAACGCGGCGTCGGTGCCGCCGCCCTCGGCAACCGCGTCGACGACCAGGTCCTTGCCGAGCTCCTTGTAGATGGCCTGCGCGTGCGCGCCCATGGCCTTGGAGGCGGCGTGGGATTCGAGCGGCGGGCGGCGCCGCTCGAAAGTCATCTCGACCCTGGCTTCGGGGATGAGCTGCTGCTTGATCCGCTCGCGCACCTTCTGCTCGACGCCGTCGTAGTCCGAGACGCGCAGCACCCGCACGTCGGCGGTGGCCTCGGCGAGCGCCGGGATCACGTTGCGGTTGGTGCCGGCGTGCGAGATGGTCCAGTTCATCTTCACTCCGGTGGCCGGGTCCGACAGGTCGCGCATCTGCAGGATCTGGTGCGAGAGCTCGTAAAGTGCGTTCACGCCGAGGTGCGGCGCGGCGCCCGCGTGCGAGGCCTTGCCGTGCACCTTGAGCACCACCGAGGCGATGCCGGCGGTGGCGAGCGCGAGCTTGTCCTGCTCGATGCGCGAGCCTTCGAACGAGAGCGTCGCGTCGTGCTCCGCGCCCAGGCGCGTGAGCGTGGCGCGCGAGCCGGGCGAGCTGATCTCCTCGTCGGCGTTGATGAGCGCGGTGAGCGTGCCGTAGTCGCGGAAGCCGAGCTTCTGCAGCATCGCCACGGTGTGCAGGATCACGGCGACGCCCTGCTTGTCGTCGGCGATGCCCAGGCCATAGGCGCGGTCGCCGTCGACGCGGAAGGGCTGCTTGGCGATCATGCCCTTGAGGTAGACCGTGTCCATGTGGCCGATCAGCATGATCTTCTTGGTGCCCTTGCCGCGGAACGTGGCGCGCACCATCTGGCCGATCGACGCCGGCGTGTCCTCCATCTTGTAGACGTCGGTCGCCGGCAGGAGCTCCACCTCGCCGCCGAGCGCCCTGAAGCGCTCGGCGATCAGCGCCGCGAGCTTCGCCAGGCCTTCGCCGTCCCGGCTGCCGGACTCGATCGCCACCAGGTCCTTGAGCGTGGCGAGCAGGGGGTCCTGGTTCGCCTTGGCCTGCGCCAGAACGGCCTGATTGGCCTGCCCATGGACGGAGGAAATCGCCAGACTCATCAAAAGCGCGGTCAAGAAGCGCATGGCTAGACTCCCTGTTTCAGGCTGGCAGTGATGAAGTCGTCGAGATCGCCGTCGAGCACCGCCTGCGTCGCGCCCTTTTCCACGCCGGTGCGCAGGTCCTTGATGCGCGACTGGTCGAGCACGTACGAGCGGATCTGGTGCCCCCACTCGATGTCGGTCTTCTGCGCGGCGAGCTTGTCCGCCTCGGCGTTGCGCTTGCGCAGCTCGAGCTCGTAGAGGCGGGATTTCAGCATCGCCATGCACTCGGCGCGGTTGCGGTGCTGCGAGCGGTCGTTCTGGCTCTGCACCACGATGCCGCTCGGCAGGTGCGTGATGCGCACTGCCGACTCGGTCTTGTTGACGTGCTGGCCGCCCGCGCCGGAGGCCCGGTAGACGTCGACGCGCAGGTCGGCGGGATTGATATCCACCTCGATCGACTCGTCGACCTCGGGATAGACAAAGACGTTGGCGAAAGACGTATGCCGCCGCGCGTTCGCATCGAACGGGCTCTTGCGCACCAGGCGATGCACGCCGTTCTCGGTGCGCAGGCTGCCGTAGGCGTAATCGCCGCTGATCTTGAGCGTCGCGCTCTTGAGGCCCGCGACCTCGCCCGGCGTCTGCTCCAGCACCTCGACGCCGAAGCCGCGGCGGTCGCAGTACTTGATGTACATGCGCTCGAGCATCGAGGCCCAGTCCTGCGCCTCGGTGCCGCCCGCGCCCGCCTGGATGTCCATGAAGCAGTTGGCCGGGTCGAGGGGGTTCGAGTACATGCGGCGGAACTCGAGCGCCGCCACGTCCTTCTCGAGCTTTTGCGCCTCGCGGCCGATCTCCTCGAGCGTCGTGTCATCGTCGCGCGAGATGTCGAACAGCTCGCGCGCGTCGTCGAGGGTGCTCGCAATGCCGGTCAGCGTGCCGACGGTCGATTCGAGCGACTTCTTTTCCCGGCCGAGCTCCTGGGCGCGTTTCTGGTCGCTCCAGATGCCGGGCTCGGCGAGCAGCTTCTCGACTTCCGCTAGGCGCTTCTGCTTGCCTGCGAGGTCAAAGATACCTCCGCAGCTCCTCCGACCTTTTCTGCAGGTCGGCGAGCGACGTGGCGATCTGGTTGACGCGTTCGGCTTCCATGGGCGGCGAATTATACCGGCGCAGCTGCGAGCGCCCGGGGAATAATGTCGACTGAGCCTTGTTATCGCGACAAGGGGAGGGGCCGGATGCGCAGCCTGTTCGCGGGGATGATGATCGCGGCGCTTTCAAGCGAGGCGTCGCTGGCGCAGGAGGCGCCGCGACCGGTGCGCACCCTCATTGCGAGCGCGCGGCTCGCGTCCGTTGCCCACGCGCCCATGCATTTCGTCGTGGCGCGCATAGATCTGGAGAAGGCCCAGGCGGTCACGTTGTCTGGCGCCGAGAGCTTCCTCTACCTGTTGTCCGGTCGGGTTGCACTGTCGGGCGCCGGCGAGGTGCGCGCGCTCGCCGCGGGCGCAGGCGCCTACCTCTCCGCCGATTTGAGAGCGTCTGCGCAAAACAATGGCGCGCGGCCGGCGCGCCTGCTGCGCCTGTCGCTTGTGCCGGCGGCCGCGCTCGGCGCGCTCTCCCCTGGCGGCAGTGGCAAGGTGACGGAGATGTTTCGGACTGCGGCTGCGATCCCGCACCTCGAAGCCGGGCCTTACGAATTCTCGCTGACCAAGGTGACCAGCCCGCCGAAAGTGAAACCGCCGCTGCACCATCGGTCCGGGGCCGCGATCTACTATGTCCTGCAGGGAACGGCGACCTTGCACACGGAGTCGGCGTCCGAGCCGCGCAAAGCGGGTGCGGTCCAATACGAGCCCAACGGATTCATCCACACCTGGGAGAACTCGGGCGGGGTGCCGCTGGTGCTGCTGCAGGCCAATCTCAGCCGCGAGGGCGCGCCCGAGATCATCTGGCTGCGATAGCCGGAATCACTTCACCACGATATCCGCGCGCAGCACGATTTCGGGGGAAAGCGGGATTCCCAGCAGCCGCGCGGTTTCGAGGTTGACGGCGAGCTCGAAGTTTGTCGGTTGTCCGACCGGAAGGCTTCCCGGCGGAGCGCCTTTCATGATCCGGTCGACGTACCCGGCGGCCTGCCTGTAGAGCTCCGTTACATTGGGGCCATAGCTGAGCAGTCCCCCGACTCTGACGTAGCGCGAGTCCGGATAAATCGCTGGAAGACGATGTGCGGCGACAAGCTCGACAATCCGGCGCGATTGGCTCGCGAAAAGCGTGCCGGGAATGAACACTAGCGCGCCGCCGTGCTTCGCGGCCGCTGCGGCGACCGCGGAAGGCAGCTCATCCACGTCGCGGACTTGCATGACTTCCACGCGCACGCCGCGACCGCGGGCGGCGCTTTCCGTCGCGCGAACCGGGCCGGAATCGCCCGCGGCCTCGCGCACGGCGACGAGCGACTCGAGCGCCGGGACGGCCTGGAGGAGGACTTCCACGCGCTTCGCGCTCAGCTCCGCGTTGAGGGAGGTCAGCCCGGTCACGTTGCCGCCCGGCCGCGCGAGGCTGTCGACGAAGCCCTGTGCGACGGCGTCACCGACGTTGGCAATGACGATCGGCACTTTGCTGGTTGCGCTGCGCGCTGCCCGCGCGCCGGGTGCACCGGCCGTCACGATCACCTGCACATTGAGCGTGACCATTTCCGCGGCGTGGTGCGCGAGCCGGTCATAGTCTTCGCTCGCGCGGTAGATGTAAGCGACGTTGCGCCCCTCGGTATAACCGAGCTCCTGCATGCGCTGCCGGAAGATCTCGAAGAACCCGCTGTCCGGCCCGATGAACGGAGACAGCACGCCGACTCTCGCGATCTGGACGCCGCCCTGCGCGAACGCCCACGCCGCGTAACCCATGGCCAGCACGGCGAGGAGTGGCCGCATCCCGGCTATCGGACGGGCTTGGGCGTGTATTCCTCGGCGATCTTGTCGTCGAAGAAGCTGGTCGGGTTGGGCGCCGCCATGAAGCGGCGGTAGACCTCGGGATAGACGCCGACGTACTGGTAGACCTGGCCGTTCGACATCTCGACCTCCAGCGTCTTGGTCGTTTCGTCGTAGCCGACCGAGCGCAGCTTGGAGGAGTTGACGCGCCTGCGCTGCATCAGCCTTTCTCCACCCGGATCCTGGTGCCGGCCTTGATGCTCTTCAGGGCGGCGAAATTCTTGAGAGTGCCGACCACGTTGCACGGATTGGCGAGCTTCGGCTTGTCGTCGGTCGAGATCGGCGTAGGGCCGAAGGGGAGCGCCAGCGCGTCGCCCTGCGTCCAGAAGCAGACCGTGCCCGGCTCGACCACCTGGCGCGCGTCCGGCTCGAGCTTGGCGCTGACCGGCGTCTCGAAGTAGACCTCGTCTCCCCAGGTCTGCGCGCGGCCTTCGAACGGCGCGGCCTCGAGCAGGGCCTTGGCCGTCGGAGTCTCTCGCAGGCTCACTTCCAGCCGGACGCCGTCCGCGGAGAGCACGAGCTTCATCCCTTGAGACTCGCGCTCCAGGGCTGCCGCGTCCCGCCGGACTCGAGCACGCCCTCGATGCTGTCGCCCTTCACCTGTCCGCTGAAATCGCCGCGCCGGCCGGAGAGGCGGAACGAGAGCTTGTCGCCGCGCAGCTTGACTTCCTCGAGCGGCACGTCGCGGCCGTCGACGCGCAGGCTGCCCGAGACGCGCGTCAACTGCTGCTTGAGGGAGAGCGTGGCCGGCTGCTTGCTGATCGCCGGCGGCATTGCCGCCTGCCAGCGGCCCGCGACCTTGGCCGGCACGATGTAGAGGTAGATGAGCGTGGTGGTGACGCCGCTGATCTGCACCTTCTCCTCGAGGTCCATCTGCCAGTACTTCTCGGGGATCCAGCCGGTGAGCGGGTAGTCGTGCGAGACGATGCGCGTGCCGGGCTTGAGCTCCGAGAGGAACTTGTCCTTGAGCAGGTTCACGGTGTCGGGCAGCAGGTACATCGTGACGATGGTCGCCTGCGAGATGTCGGTCTTGAAGAGGTCCTGCTTGAGGAACTTGACCCGCGCGGCGACGCCTTCGGCCTGCGCGGCGTCGTTGGCGCGCTTCACCAGCTCTTCCTTGATGTCGACGCCGAAGCCGCGCGCGCCGAACACCTTGGCCGCGGTGAGCACGATGCGCCCGTCGCCCGAGCCGAGGTCGATGAGGAAGTCGGCCGCGCTCACGTCGGCATAGCGCAGCATGTCGGCGACCACGCTTTGCGGCGAGGGCACATAGGGGCCAGCGTCCTTGACCGGTTGCACGTCCGCCGCGGCTGCAGGGAGGGAGATCATCAGCATGGCTAGGGCCCGAATCATTCGAAGTGCTCCACGTTGAGCTGGACCGACTTGAGGCCGTTGAACTCGTTCACCGCCAGCCGGTAGGCGAGGCGCGAGCGCGCGGGCAGCGGCTCGAGCGCGCCGAAGCGCATCGCTTCGATACGGCGGCCGTCCTTCATGAGCTGCAGCTTCAGGTGGCGCTCGCCGACCACGCGCTGATTTTCGACGGCGAATGTATCGCAGAAGAGCGGCTGCGGAAAGCCCTGGCCCCAGATCTCCGCCTCGAGCATGCGCGCGGTCTCAAGGGTGCGGTACGCGTCGTCGAGGCTGCCATCGGTCTCGAGGGTGCGCGCCCGCGCCTCGAGCGGCAGCATCTCGTCGAGCGCGCGCTCGAACACAATGGCGAAGCGCTCGTAGTCGGCGGCGCCGATGGTCAGGCCCGCGGCCTGCGCATGGCCGCCGAAGCGGCGGATCAGGCCGCTTGCGCGCTTCGCCACGAGGTCCAGGCAGTCGCGCAGATGCAGCCCCGGCACCGAGCGCCCCGAGCCCTTGAGCGCTTCGCCGTCGGCCGAGCGCGCGAAGCAGATCACCGGCCGGTGCAGCCGCTCCTTGAGGCGCGAGGCGAGGATGCCGACCACGCCCTCGTGCCAGGCGGGCGAGAAGAAGCACGCGCGGTCCGGGGCGGCCTCGACCTGCTTCAGCATCTCGAGCGCCTCGGCGAGCATGCCCTGCTCTATGGTGCGCCGCTCGCGGTTGAGCGCGTCGAGCTGCTGCGCGCAGTTGGCGGCGCGCGCCTCGTCGTCGGCGGTCAGGCACTCGATGCCGAGGCTCATGTCGGCGAGCCGCCCGGCGGCGTTGAGCCGCGGCCCGGCGACGAAGCCGAGGTCGAAGCTCGACGCCTCGGCGAGGTTGCGCCCGCCGGCGCGCAGCAGCGCGGCGAGCCCCGGCTGGCCGCGCCCGGCGCGCAGGCGCTTCAGGCCCTGCGCCACGAGGTTGCGGTTGTTGCCGTCGAGCGGCACCACATCGGCCACGGTGCCGAGCGCGACCAGGTCCGTCAGGGCGCCGAGATGGGGCTCTGCTTTGAAATGACCGCGTCTCCTCAGCTCGGCGCGCAAAGCGAGCATGACGTAGAACATGACGCCGACGCCGGCGAGCGCCTTCGACGGGAAGCCGCAGCCCGCCTGGTTGGGATTGACGATGCATTGCGCCGCAGGCAGCTCCGCGCCCGGCAAATGATGGTCGGTGATCAGCGTGGCGATGCCGAGCTGGTTCGCGCGCGCCACGCCTTCGACGCTGGCGATGCCGTTGTCGACGGTGATCAGGAGATCGGGCTTTCGCTGCGATGCCACCTCGACCAGCTCGGGCGAGAGCCCATAGCCGAGCTTGAAGCGGTCGGGCACGAGATAGTCGACGTTGGCGCCGAACATGCGCAGCGCGCGCATCCCGACCGCGCAGGCGGTGGCGCCGTCGGCGTCGTAGTCGGCGATGATCAGGAGGCGCTTGCCAGCTTGGATGCAATCGGCGAGCAGCGCGGCCGCCTGCTCGGCGCCTTTGAGCAGCACGGGTGCCAAAAGGCCCGCCGGCGCGTAGGTCAGCTCCGCGGCGGAGCGGATGCGGCGCGCGGCGTAGATGCGCGCGAGCAGGGGATGCACGCCCGCCGCGACCAGCGCCCGCCGGTCGGCTTCCAGATAGGGGCGCTCGATGATCTTCATGCGCTGTAGCGCTGCAACGCCTTCGGCCGGCGCCAGAACCGGCGCAGGTCGGCGCGGATCGTCTCGTAGGCCGAGCACTCGGGCCCGTCGGGCACGTGGATCGTCACCATGCCGATGCGCCCGACGCGCAGCGCGGCGAGGAGCGGCGCGAACCAGTCGCGCTCGAGCTCGCCGACGCGCGTCTCGTATTCCGCCTTCTCGCCCAGCGCGAGCGGGACGCGCAAGCCGTCGAGCACGATCAGGTGGCGGCCATCCTCGGGCATGCGGGCAAGCCAATCTTGCGCTCCTCGCGCAGGTCCATGGGCTTTTTTTCCAGAGAGACGCGCCAGACCGAGGGCTACCGGGTCGTCGGTCGTGACGGATCGCCAGCGGCCGGCGGCGTTGCGCGGCGCGCGGCCGAAGCCCCACAGCCAGATGCTGTTCAGCGCCGGCTGGCCGCGCGCCTCGCGCGCGGCATTGACCGGGTGCTCGTGCAGCGCCATCTGCGCCTCGTTCAGCACGCGGTGCGCGGCGGCAGCACCGCTGCCGGCCGCGCGGCCGAGCTCGACGTCGCGCCCGGCGAGCTCGAGCGGCGAAGGCGCATCGAGCTCGAAGTCGCCGTCGAGGCGCACCGCCCACGCCGTGGGCGTGATCGCGCGGAACTCGAGCCCGAGGTGCCGCTGCAGCGTTTCGGCCAGCGCGCCGGCTTCCTCGCGGGTCACGCCGAGCGCCGTGCCCGGCACGAGGATCAGCCGCTCGCGCATCAGCTGCAGGTGCACCGGGTCGGCGCGCGCCCAGAGTGCGTCGCCGGGCTCGCCCCCCGTGCCGAGCACGCTGAGCGCTCCGGCGGCGAGGGGCGCGTCGGGCAGGTCGCAAGCCTCGTGCAGCCAATCCTCCAGGCGCTGCGAGCGCGCGCTTGCGCAGCGACCGCGCGCGAGCAGGAGCTCGAGCGCCGGCAGGCGCGTCGGCGCGGACGCGGCGAAGAGGCCGGGCACGATCAGCTCGCAGTGCATGGTCGTGCCAGCGGATCGACGCGCAGGCCGGGCCTGCCGAGGTGGCGCGCGAGGATGCGGTAGGCGTCGTAGTCGAAGCGCGGCTCGTGCTCGAGCAGCTCGGCGAGCTCCGGCTCGCTGCGCGCCGCGCCGAGGTAGCACCAGCGGTCGACCACGTGCACCTCGGTCGCCTCGCGCGCCGCGTCGTTCTCGACGATGCCGACTGCGCCGGGGTGCGGCCAGTCGGGCGCCTTGAGCGTGGCGAGCGCCGCTGCCAGCCGGCCATGGTGCGCGGCGACGTGCTCTTTGCCTGCGCAAACGCCGGCGCAGCGGCCGAGCTGATGGCGGAAACACCCGCCTTTGCGCTTCGGGTCAAAGCCGACGGCCTGCAAGCACAAATGATTTTCATCGGCCAGCGCGCGCAGCGCCTGGAGGGCGGCGCGCCGCGTGCGATAGACGCCGTAGAGGAAGGGCAAGGTCTCGGCCTCGATCTCGTCGGCGCGCGCAAGGCGCAGCCGCGTGCCGTCGAAGACGAAGCCGCAGGGCGCGTCGTTCTTGCGCAGCTGGCGGTTGCAGGCCGGCGCCAGCTCCTTGACGAGCCTCGCCTCGAGAAGCAGTGCACCGAGCTCGCCCACGGTGCGCCGCCAGTCGATGCGCCGCACGCGCTGCAGCCACGCGGCGCCCGAGGAGAAGTGCTGCAGCACGCGCGCTCTCATCGAGCGGCTCTTGCCGATGTAGAGCGGCGCGCCGCCCTCGCCGTGGAACAGGTAGACGCCGGGCGCCTCCGGCACGGCATCGATCGCCGCGCGCCCGAGCCCGGCCGGCAGCAGCGGCTCGCGCGCCACCTGGCGCGCCGCCACGCCGAGCACCTCGCGGCCGTGCTCGCGCGCCGCGGTGCGCAGGAATTGCCACACCACGTCGGCGTCGCCGAGGGCGCGGTGGCGCGCGCGGCAGGCGATGCCGTGGCGCTCGATCAGGCTGTCGAGATCGTGGCCGGCCTCGCGAGGATAGAGGCGCCTGGCCAGCTTCACGCTGCACAGCGCGCGGGCGTGAAAGCGGATGCCGGCGCGGTCGAATTCGCGCCTGAGGAAGCCATAGTCGAAGCGCGCGTTGTGCGCGATGAACAGGCGCCCTTCGAGGCGCTCGAGCAGCGCGGCCGCGAGCTCGGAAAAGCGCGGCGCCGCCTGCAGCATGTCGCGCGTGATGCCGGTGAGCGCCTGCACCTCCGCGGGCTGCGCAACGCCGGGATTGACCAGCGTCGACCACTCCGATACCACCTCGAAGCCGTCGACCTCGATCACGCCGATCTCGGTGATGCGGTCGGCCGCCGGCCGCGTACCGGTGGTCTCGAGATCGACGATGGCGAGCGGCGCCTCGAGCAGTTCTAGCGGCATGTGGATATTCTTACAGTATCCTACCCGGCGGGGAATATTTGGTGCATCTTCGCTGTCCAACGGACATGAAACGGCTCCTGACCCTCGTCGCGCTCCTCGCCGCCGCCGGCTGCGCGTCGATGGAGTGGGTCAAGGCGGGCGCGACGCCGGAGCAGATCGCCGAAGACAGCAAGCAGTGCCAGGACAGCGCCTGGCACGAGACCAACCTGCGCTGGGCGCGCTCCTTCGGCGCCTATGGGCCCATGCAGTATCAGGATTCGGTCGGCCGCCGGTTCCTCGTCTGGCCCTGGGGCCCGTTCTCCGATCCCTACGGCGATCGCTACCTGGAAGAGTCCCGCCGCACGAACTACTGCATGCGCGCCAGGGGCTACGAGCTGAAGAACGTTCCTAAGAGCTGACGATCCATCCCTCGCCCGCGAGTGCATCCGCGGGAATCCCGTAGCCCGTCCGGCGCGCCGCCCAGGCGGCCTGCACGGCGCAGATCGCCGCGTCCAGCGTATCTCCCGAGCCGTCGGCGGCGAGATCGATCCGTGTTTCGAGCTTGATGCCGAGCGGCTTGCCGCGGCGCAGCGCCTGCACAACGCGCGTGCGCACCTGCTTGCGCTCCGGCGTGTGCTCGGCGCGCGTGTCGCTCTTGTACGACGCGCGCAGGCCGAGCTGCTTGCGCACCAGCAGCCCGGGATACGCCTCCAGCGCCACGCGGCGGTCTCCGGTTTTTCTCAGGCCCGGGATGTCGACTCCCGAGGCGAGCAGCCGGCGCGCGCCTTCGTGGAACATGAGCGCGACCGGCGGATTGACCAGCTTCATCGGCGACGACGATCCGGCAGGGCCGTCCGTCATGCGATGCGCATATTTCTTTCCTGCCGGCCGCGTCGCGCGGTAGTCGTCCAGAATGGCCCGCAAGCGCTTGCGATCGAAGCTCGCGCAGTGCGCCACGAGCTCGGGCCAGGCGAGCGGCCAGCCGAGATCGCGGGACAGCTCGAGCGGCAGGCTGAAGGGGAAGTCGAAGCCGCCGATCCACGGTCCCGGGCGCGCGAGCAGCGCTTCGAAGGCGGCGAATGATTCGAGGCGCTCGACCTCCGTCAGGGCGAGGCAGCTGCCCTTCAGCCTTCCGACCGCGACGGTAATCGGCTTCGCGCGCCGCGGCGCGCAAGTGAAATCGACGCCGAAGATCCTCAATTCACTGCGACCGCGACGCGCGGCGCGCTGCGGATCGTCTGCAGCACGACGCAGTAGCGCTCGGTGAGCTCGATCAGCTTCTGCCGCTGCGCTTCAGGCGCATCGGTGTCGAGCTCGAACTGCAGGCGGATCTCCCGGAAGCCGACCGGCGCGTCCTTTGCCACGCCGAGCGTGCCGCGGAAGTCGAGGTCGCCTTCCGCGCGGACCTCGGCGTCCCTGAGGTGAATACTTAAAGCAGTGGCGACCGCCTTGAGCGTCACGCCTGCGCACGCCACCAGCGCCTCGAGCAGCATGTCGCCCGAGCAGGCCTGCGTGCCGCTGCCGCCGCTCGCCGGATGCAGCCCGGCCTCGACCAGGGCGCGGCCGGTCTCGACCTTGCAGGCGATGCCTTCGCCGACGCGTCCCTCGGCGCGCAGCGTGACGACCGCTGCAGCGGCGTCGGTCTTGTAGCGTTCCTTGAGCGGCGCCTGGAGCGCGCGCAGTTCATTGGCTTGCATGCTGGAGTTGCTCCGCGGAAAGGTTATGGATGCGGCCGAATCCGGCGACGAAGCGCGCGTCGCGCGGCGTGATCTTGAAGAACGAGAAATCGGCCAGCTCGAAGTTGATCGCCTGCTCGGGAAACCGGGCGAGCCAGGCTGCTTTCGGTCCGGCAGAGATCTGGCCCGCTTCGCCGCGCACCGTGACGCGCATCAGCGTGAACGGGTCGGCGCGGCCGTCGTCGGCCTCGGCGATCGACAGCGCGATTCGCGCATCGTGCAGCATGTCCTGCGTGTGCCAGGCGAGGCGGCTGACGTGCACGTAGAAGGCGCTGAAGTCGCGCTCGGGCAGGTAGAGCGTCATCGAGGCCATGGGCGCGCCGCCGCGCAGCGTGGCGAGGTGCGCGGTTCGCTCTCGCAGAATCAATTTCTTCAAAAGCCCGGCATCGGCGTCCACGCGGACGATTGTAGTATTCTCGCCCGCTCATGCGATACGAGCTCGCCGTCGGCCTGCGCTATACGCGCGCCCGGCGCCGCAACCGCTTCATCAGCATCAATTCCCTAATCTCGATGATCGGCATCGCCGTCGGCGTGTGGGCGCTGATCGTGGTGCTGTCGGTGATGAACGGCTTCCAGAAGGAGGTGCGCACGCGCATCCTCGGCGTCGCTTCGCACGTGCAGATCACCTCGCTCAGCAACCGCCTCGCCGACTGGCGCGCCATCGCGCAGATCGCGACCCAGCACCCGCGCGTGCTCGCCGCGGCGCCGTTCGTGCAGGCGCAGGCGATGCTCTCCGCCGGCCCGTCGGTGCGCGGCGCGCTGGTGCGCGGCATCCTGCCGGAGGAGGAGGAGAAGGTCGCCGACCTCGGCAGCCACATGCGCCTGGGATCGCTCGAGGCGCTGAAGCCCGGCGAGTTCGGCGTGGTGCTCGGCGTGGACCTCGCGCGGGCGCTCGCCGTGCTGCCGGGCGACAAGGTGGCGCTGGTGGCGCCGCAGGGCCTGGTGACGCCCGCCGGCGTGATCCCGCGGCTGAAGCAGTTCACCCTGGTCGGCGTGTTCGAGGCCGGCATCGCCGACGCCGATGCCGGGCTCGCGCTGATTCACCTGCGCGACGCGCAGACGCTCTACCAGCTCGGCGAGTCGGTCACCGGCGTGCGCCTCAAGCTTGACGACATCTTCGCCGCGCGCACCGTGGCGCGCGAGCTGCTGGTCAAGATGCCCGAGGACATCTACGCCTCCGACTGGACTCGCACCCACGCAAACTTCTTCCGCGCGGTCGAGATCGAGAAGCGCATGATGTTCATCATCCTCGCGCTGATCATCCTGGTCGCGGCGATCAACATCATCTCGACGCTGGTGGTGGCGGTCACCGACAAGCAGGCCGACATCGCGATCCTGCGCACCCTCGGCGCGCGGCCGGGCTCGATCATGCAGATCTTCATCGTGCAGGGCATGCTGATGGGCGTGATCGGCACCGCGGTCGGCGTCGCCGCCGGCATCGTCACCGCGCTCAACATCGACGTGATCGTGCCCGCGATCGAAAGCGCGCTCAGCATCAAGTTCCTCTCCAAGGACGTGTACCTGATCCCCGAGCTGCCCTCCGACCTGCAGAGCGGCGACGTGCTCTCGATCTCCTTGATGGCGCTTGCCCTCTCGTTCCTCGCCACGCTCTACCCGAGCTGGCGCGCCGCGCGAGTCAATCCGGCGGAAGCGCTGCGCTATGAGTGATCCGGTCATCTCCTGCCGCGGCCTGCGCAAGACCTACCAGGGGCCGCAGCCGGTGCCGGTGCTGCTCGGCGTGGACCTCGACATCAACGCCGGGGAGCGCGTCGCCGTGATGGGCCGCTCGGGCTCGGGCAAGTCGACGCTGCTGCATCTGCTCGGCGGCCTGGACGCGCCGACCTCGGGCACGGTGTTCGTGCAGGGGCGCGCGCTGAGCGAGATGAGCGAAACCGAGCGAGGCGGGACACGCAACCGCACGCTTGGCTTCGTCTACCAGTTCCACCACCTGCTGCCCGAGTTCAGCGCGCTCGAGAACGTCGCCATGCCGCTTTTCATCCGCCGCATGAGGCGCGAACCGGCGCTACAGAGGGCGAAGTCGGTTCTGGAGCAAGTCGGCCTCGGCAAGCGCCTCGAGCACCAGCCGGGCGAGCTCTCCGGCGGCGAGCGCCAGCGTTGCGCGTTCGCGCGCGCCATGGTCACCCAGCCCGCCTGCGTGCTCGCAGACGAGCCGACCGGCAACCTCGACTCGCATACGGCCGACGAGGTGTTCGAGGCCATGCTGCGCCTCTCGGCCGAGCACGGTACCGCGTTTGTCATCGTCACCCACGACCCCGACCTCGCCGCGCGGGCCGAGCGGCGCTTCGAGCTGAGCGAAGGCGTATTGCATAGCAGAAACTAGGACCGTGGCACGGCGGTTGCATATGCAAGCGGTGCCATGCCGTCGGAACTGCACCGCAAGCTCCTTGAGCGCGCCGCCGAGATCGTCGGCGGCAAGACCGAGCTTTGCCGCCGGCTGGACGTCGATCGCCATGCGCTCGAGTTCTGGCTCTCCGGCCGCGCCACGCCGCCCGAGTACGTGTTTCTCGCTGCCGCCGACCTGGTTTTGGCGGACGACCTGTCCCGCGCGGGCCAGGACCGCAGAAAGCAGCAGCGGGATACGCCTCCTGCCGATGGCGCGTCGGCGACGCGCCCGGCCAGGCTCTAGCTAGTTTGCGTCGCCCGCCGGCGGGCCGCCGGCGACCAGCGCGAGCAGCAGGTTCGGATCGTAGGGCTTGCCGACGTGGTGATCGAAGCCCGCGATTTCCGCGAGGATCTTGTCGGAGCCCTTGTTCCATCCAGTGACGGCGATGAGCTTCGGCCGCGGCGCGCCGAAGCGCTCGCGCAGCTTGCGCGCCACGTCATAGCCGCTGCGGTCGGGCAGGCCGATGTCGAGCAGTACCACGTCCGGATCGAACTCGTCGACGATGCGCCAGAGCTCGGCGGCGGTGCCCACGCCCTTCGTCTCGTGGCCCTCGCTGCGCAGCAGCGCCGACAGCGTGAGCACCGTGTCGCGGTCGTCGTCGACGATCAGCACGCGCAACGCGCGCCGTAGCTGCTGTGTATTCGGTGGCGCCTTGTACGCACCGGTTCGGGTCATTGGCGCGCGACTATATATGAAAATCGCGAGACGCCTCGTCGCCTGTCGACGCCTGTCGCGGTTTCGACTACGGCGCGCAGTGGGCCGCCCCGACATACCAATTGGGCGCGATGCCTCACAGTCGTGTCGCTCCAACAACAACACAGGCAGGGACGGTGAATCCGGAAAACCAGCGCAGGACGGTGCTGGTCGTCGACGACGAGCCGGCGATACGCGAGCTGCTGAAGCTGCACCTCGCCAATGGCGGCTACCATGTGCTGCTCGCCGAGGACGCCGTGGTCGGCGGGCGCATGCTGCTCGAGCGCAGGCCGGACCTGCTGATCATCGACGCGCACCTTCCATACCTCAGCGGCATCGACTTCGTCGCCACGCTGATCGCCGACCAGAGCCTCCCCGCCATGCCGGTCGTGTTCATCACCGGTCGCGAGGAACTTTCGGCGCGCGCCCACGCGCTCGCCGACGAGTGCCTGGTCAAGCCTTTTCTCGCCACCGAGCTCCTCGCCGTGATCGAGCGCCTGCTCGGACGCAACCGCTTCCCGTCGGCGGCCGCGCTGCGCGCCGGCGCCGCGCCTCGCGCCGCATGAGCTCGCACCCGCCCAGGGTCCTGATCGTCGACGACGAGCGCGATACCGTGCTTACGCTGGGCATCCTGTTTCGCAGCGAAGGCGTCGAGGTCGAGATGCTTCGCAACGGCGGGGATGTCGCGACGAAGGTGGCGAGGTTTGCCCCCGACGTCGTGCTGCTCGATATCGGCATGCCGGGACGCAGCGGCCTGGAAGTGGCGCAGGAGCTGCGGGGCCGCTACGGCAAGGGCTGCCCCGTGCTCGTCGCGCTCACCGGGTTTTCCAGCGTCGAGGACAAGCTGACGGCGCGGGAGGCGGGCTTCGACCATCACGTCGCCAAGCCCTACGATCCGCTCGCGCTGCTCGCCTTCGTGACCTCGCTCGCCCGCGAGACGGCGCGCGCCTCCGCCTAATCGCGGTAGCTTACCTGCAGGCCGGAGAGGTAGCCGGCGTAGCCGCTGATGGTGGTTTCGAGAAGCGCCGCATCCCGCGCGTCCGCGCCGGCGACGATGTGCTCGCCCAGCTCGGAGATGCGCCGAAAGCCATAGGGGTTGCCAACGCCCTTCATCCGGTTGCCGAGCTGGCGCAGCACTTCGTAGTTCGCGGCGGCGAACGCCTCGCGGAGCGCCTGCAGCTCCTTGCCGCGGTTGCTGAGGAAGATGGGGACCAGGTGCCTGAGGTCTGCGGCGACGGCGACGAGATGCGCCATGGCCGGCAGGGTAGGCGAGCGCGGGCGGCGCGTGTCGGAGCGGCGCGTAAGGCTTTGTGAAGAAGCCTAGGGCCGCAGGACGCGGCGCACCACGTCGGCGAGGATGCGCTTCGAGTAGGGCTTGGTGATGTAGCCGTCGGCACCGAGCTTCAGGCCGCGCACGATATCGTCGGGGTCGTTCTTCACCGTCAGCAGCACGATCGGCAGCGCACGGTACGCCGGGTGCCAGCGCAGCTTGGCGAGGATCTCGAAGCCGTCGCCGTCGGGCAGCATCACGTCGAGCAGCAGCAGGTCGGGCATGCGCTCGCGCAGGCTCCTGAGCAGAGTCGCGTGGTTGCGCGCAGCGCGCACGCTGTAGCCGGCCATCGATACGCGGAGGTCGGCGAGCGCCAGCTGGTCGGGATCGTCCTCCACGATCAGGATCACGGTTTCGGCAGGCGTCTTGCCGAGCGGCGCGCGGGCGGCCAGGCGCTCCTCCGAGAGGTACGCCCCGTGCCGTGAGAGCGCCTCGCGTGCTGCGGTGGTCTCGGCGTGCGTGCCGGCGGGCTCGGCGACGCGGGCGATGAGGCCGATCTCCTCCATCTCGGTGAGCGTGTCCCAGAGCCGCTGCTCGGGAAACTGGCCGATGAAGTTCTGCAGCCGCTCCTCGTTCCCGAAGTCGATCAGCGACAGCAGGAAGCGGTAGTCCGACGGCACCGCCGGGTCCTTCGACTCGAGCGCCCGGCGCCCGGCGTCGGTGATGCGGTAGAAGGGCGCGCTCATGATCCGCCCTTCATCCCCCGGCGCGCGCGCCGCCGCATCCGCCAGGCGAGCAGCACGTACGCGCGCCACGCCATCTTGGTGGCGAAATAACCGACCAGTGCCAGCGTGAGCGCAAGCGCGGGCAGGCCGATGGCGAGCGGCTCGCCGAGGCTCAGCGTCCAGTGCCAAAGCTGCCCGAGCGAGCCGTCCCAGCGCAATGGCGCGACCTCGGTGGCCGCGCCGGTGTCGCCAAGGAGCAGCCGGCCGTAGCCGTAGGCGAGGGCGTAGATCGGCACTATGGTGAGCGGATTCGTGTAGAGCGTGACCACCAGCGCGACCGGGACGTTCCGCCGCAGCGGGATCGCCATCAGCGCGGCGCCAAGCATCTGGAACGGCCCCGGGATCATGCCGCAGAACAGGCCGATCGCCACCGCGCCGCTCACCGAGCGCCGGTTCAGGTGCCAGAGGTTCGGGTGGCCGAGCCACGGACGCAGCGGCGCCGCCCAGCGCCTCGCGAGCACCGCCTCGGGCGCGGGAAGGTATTTGCGGAGGAACTTGCGCGGCACGTCAGCCGGGTTCGTGTTGGGCGCGTTGATTCTAGATGACCCCCGCGGCGCTCGCGTTCGCAACCGGCGCGGCGCTGCTGCAGCTGCAGGCCGTGCTGCCGTCGCTGCATTGGGCGTGGCTGTTACTGCCTTTCACGCCATTCCTCCACCGGAGCGTATGGGCGCGCGGGGCGTTTGCCCTGGGCGTCGGGTTTTTCTGGGCCGCTGCGTGCGCCCACTGGCGCATGGCCGACTGGCTCGACCCGGCGCTCGAGGGCCGCGACCTCGCGGTGGTCGGCGTCATCGCCGGCCTGCCCGCGCCGGGCGAGCGCAGCGTGCGCTTCGAGCTCGAGGTCGAGTCGGCGCAGGCCCACCTGCCGCGCAGGCTGCTGCTCTCGTGGTACGGCGATCCGGGCGAGTCGCGATTCGAGGTCCATCCCGGAGAGCGCTGGACGTTCACCGTGCGATTGCGCCGGCCGCACGGCACCGTGAACCCGCACGGCTTCGACTACGCCGCGTGGCTCCTCGAGCGCGGTATCGGCGCGACAGGCTACGTGCGGGCGCGCACCGAGGCGAGACGTCTCGGTTTCAGGGGAAGTTTGCTGGATCGGCTGGAAACGGTCCGCGAGACGCTCCGGGATCGTTTCATCGCAACGCTCGGCGCGACGCCCGCCTCGGGCATCCTCGCCGCCCTCGCGGTCGGCGATCAGCGCGCCATCTCGCGCGAGGAGTGGCAGCTCTTCAACGCCACCGGCGTTACGCACCTGATGAGCATCTCGGGGCTCCACGTGACCCTCGTTTCCGGCCTGGTTGGCTGGCTCATATCGAGCTTATGGCGAAGGGTGCAGGCGCTCGCGCTGCGCCTGCCGGCGCGCAAGGCCGCGGCGGTCGCGGCGATTTTCGCAGCGCTCGGCTATGCGCTGCTCGCCGGATGGGGCGTGCCGGCGCAGCGCACGTTCTGGATGGTGGCGATCGTCGCGATCGCGCTGTGGGCGGGGCGAATCGCCTCCCCCTGGCGCACGCTCGCGCTGGCGCTCGCCGTGGTCGTACTGATGGATCCGTGGGCGCCGCTCGCGCCGGGGCTGTGGCTTTCCTTCGGCGCGGTGCTGCTCATCTTCTATGCCGGCGTCGGCTGGTCCGACCCGGGGACTAAGCCCGCGCAGTGGCTGCGCGTGCAATGGGCGATCACCGTGGGGCTGGCGCCGGCGACGGTCCTGCTCTTCAACCAGGTGTCCTCGGTCGGGCCGCTCGCCAACGCGGTGGCGATTCCGCTCGTCTCGGGGGTGATCACGCCGCTCGCGCTTGTTGCCGCCGTGGTCCCCGTCGACGCGCTGCTGCACATCGCCGCATGGCTGGTCGAGGCGCAGCTCGTATTCCTGGAGTGGTGCGCAGCCCTTCCGGCGGCGCTATGGCAGCAGCCCGCGCCGCCGCCGTGGATGGTGCTCGCCGCGCTCGCGGGCAGCATGTGGCTGCTCGCCCCGCGAGGCATCCCATGGCGCGCCGCCGGCCTCGCGCTGATGGCGCCGGCGTTCATGGTCGTGCCACCCGCGCCGCCGCCAGGCGAAGCCTGGCTCACCGCATTCGACGTCGGCCAGGGCCTCGCGGTGCTCGCACGCACTTCCACCCGCGCGTTGCTCTACGACGCAGGCCCCGCCTACGGAGCGGACGCCGACAGCGGCTCGCGCGTGATCGTGCCCGCGCTGCGCGGCGAGGGCGTGCGGCGGCTGGATCTCGTCGTGCTCAGCCACGAGGACTCCGACCACCTCGGCGGCGCGCTGAGCGTGATGGAAAGCGTCGAGGTCGACGCGCTTGCCTCGTCGCTGCCCGCCGGCCATCCACTCAACGCTCTCGCGCCGTCGAGCCGCCGCTGCGGCAGCGGCGACGCCTGGGAATGGGATGGCGTGCGCTTCGAGTTCCTGCACCCGACGCTAGACGCTGCCCGTGCGCGCCGCAACAACCTGAGCTGCGTGCTGCGCATCTCGGCAGCCGGCGGATCGGTGCTGATCACCGGCGATATCGAGCGCGCAGCGGAGTACGAGCTTCTTGATCGAAGCCAGTCGCTGCGCAGTGAAGTGATGCTGGTGCCCCATCATGGCAGCCGCAGCTCTTCGTCGCGGGAGTTCATCACCGCGGTCGCGCCCGAGTGGGCAATCGTGCCGGTCGGCTACCGCAGCCGCTTCGGCCACCCGGTGCCAGAAGTGCTCGAGCGCTACCGCGCCGCGGGCGCAAAAGTGGTGCGCACCGACCTCGACGGTGCGGTGCACGTGCGCTTCGGCGCCGCACCGCAGGTGCAAAGCGAACGGCAGCTCCGCGGGCGCTATTGGCTACAATGACCTCGCGGGGGGACATCCCTCGATCCAGAGGAGAGGAGACAACACCATGGCCAAGAAAGGCGGAGCCGCCGTTTATCGCGTCACCGAGGTGATCGGCACCAGCTCGAGCTCCTGGGAGGACGCCGCGAGGAACGCGGTGAAGACCGCGGCGGGCACGCTGCGCGACCTGCGCATTGCCGAGATCGAGAAGCTCGACGTCAAGATCGAGGGTGGCAAGGTGGTGCAGTTCCGCGCGCGCCTCGCGCTGTCGTTCAAGTACGGCGGTTGATGTTCAAGGCAGTCGTGCGCGTCACCGGGGCCGGGCGCCTCGCCGATTTCCGCGAGAAGCTGCGCTGGCTCCTGGTGCGCGATCCCGACGCCGAGGACTACACCGAGCACCACGGCGCTGCCGGGCTCGAGTACCGCTTCGCGCCCCGCGTGGGCATCCCGTTTCCGGCCTTCGCCGAGGCCTCGGGCGACTTCCCCGAGCTGCGCGTGGAAGCGGAGTGGGAACGCGACGGGGTGCGCGGCCGCGCAGTGATCGAGGCGGGCCAGGTGGTCGACGAGGAGCGCGGCGCGCCCGACCAGCCAGGCGTGGAAGTCACCGTCGGCGATCAAGGCCTGGAGCTCGCATTCATCTGCGAGCGCAGCGGCGCGGAATGGATCGGCTACGCGGCGAGCGCCGCGCGCCACACCTACTTCCGCTTCTGCGGCGGCGCGATCACGCTGGTCGGCGCGGGCGAGGCCGACGCCGCGCTCGAGGACGTCGCCTTCCGCCTGGTCGACGAATGGCTCTGGTACGACGAGGAGGAGGCGCCGGCCGAGCGCGCGCGCTACGCGCACTACGGCATGGCGGTGCGCGGCGCCAACGTCAAGTCGGAGAAGCTCGCGCTGCTGCGCCGCCGCGGCAGCGCCTATTCCACGCTCGACGACGCGGCGTGCGCCGCGCGCGATGCGCTCGTGAAGCAATGGCTGAAGCCGGCCTAGCCGCCGAGCCGCGGCGCCGCTCGGTGCAGTGCGCCTCGGCCAAGGGGCTGCACCGCATCGCCTACCTGGAGTGGGGCGACGCGCGCAACCGCGACGTGCTCCTGTGCGTGCACGGCCTCACCCGCTCGGCGCGCGACTTCGAGGTGCTGGCGCGCGAGCTCGCCGGGCAGTTCCGCGTCGTCGCGCCGGATCTCGCCGGGCGCGGCGACTCCGACCGGCTGGCCGACCCGATGCTCTACGCCGTGCCGCAGTACGTCGCCGACATGGTGACGCTGATCGCGCGCATCGACGCCGATACGGTCAACTGGCTCGGCACCTCGCTCGGCGGCCTGGTCGGCATCGCGCTCGCCGCGCAGGCCGGCACGCCGGTGAGGAAGCTGATCCTCAACGATTCCGGGCCGCTCGTGTCGAAGATCGCGCTGGAGCGCATCGGCACCTACGTCGGCAACGCCCCGGGCTTCCCGTCGCTCGACGCCGCGGTGAGGTACGTGCGCACGATTTCGGCGCCTTTCGGCGAGCACAGCGAGGCGCAGTGGCGCTTCCTCACCGAGAACTGGGTGCGCCAGGCGCCCGACGGCACCTGGCGCGCGGCCTACGACCCGCGCATCGCGGAGGCCTACCGCGGCATGGTCGGCAAGGATCTCGACCTCTGGTATCTGTACGACGCGATCCGCTGCCCGACGCTGGTGCTGCGCGGCGAGAGCTCGGACCTCCTGTCGCGCGACACCACGGCGCAGATGGCGAAGCGCGGCCCGAAGGCGCGGGTGGTCGAGGTCCGCGGCGTCGGCCACGCGCCCTCGCTCTTGCACCCCGACCAGATCGCGCTGGTTCGCGACTTTCTTCTCGAAGGAGAAACCCGATGAGACTCGTGCTGCTCATGTGCCTCGCATTCGTGCAGGCAGCTTTCGCGCAATCGACGCTCGACGCGGTACGCAACAAGGGCTTCGTGCAATGCGGCGTCAATACCGGCGTACCCGGCTTCTCGGCCCCCGACTCGAAGGGCGAATGGCGCGGCATCGACGTCGACATCTGCCGCGCGGTCGCCGCCGCCGTGTTCGGCGACGCGACGAAGGTGCGCTACACGCCGCTTACCGCGCAGCAGCGCTTCACCGCGCTGCAATCGGG
>Ga0075425_100000769_pt1 | contig 30445 bp, 23 predicted proteins | sample SoiMethybrSBSTD4_FD_75300 | JGI IMG/M metagenome (GOLD analysis project Ga0075425, IMG submission 75300) | Bulk soil microbial communities from a Populus tree surrounding site in Tennessee, USA - Soil MetaG P. TD hybrid SBSTD4 | ecosystem: Environmental > Terrestrial > Soil > Tree plantation... | reverse complement strand
CGGCCTGTCGGCCACCGACGTCGGGCCGCTGGCTGCGGCTGTTGTGTTCCTGGCAATGGCTGCAGGTGTTGCCGCGCTCATCCCGGCGTGGCGTGCGTCGCGTCTCGATCCGTCATCCGCCCTTCGCGCGGAGTAATCGCGTTCTCCCGCGAACGCCGTGCTCGGACTGTGGCAAGATGTCGCAGATCGTTCCGGAGCCCCCGAATGACTCACTCAACCAAATGTCTTCTCGCCATGTGCGTGGCGATTGGGCTGCTCGGCGCCGTGCAACTCGACGCGCAGCACGGGTATAGAGCGGCGCGCACGCCGTGGGGCGACCCCGACATTCAAGGCAACTACACCAACCTCACCGAAGCGGGCACGCCGCTCGAGAAGCCGCGCGAGTTCGAGGGGCGCAACCTCAAGGACATCAACGGCGACGAGCTCCGCACACTCAAACGCGAGGCCGCCGACCGCACGATAAAAGCGTTTCTCGGCCCGACCGAAGCGCCCGATAACTGGTGGCAGGTTGCCTACAAGAACATCGAGAACGGCGCGCAGGCGTGGATGGTGATCGATCCGCCGGACGGCAAAGTCCCTCCGCTGACGCCGGAGGCGCAGCAACGTCAGCAGGCCGCGCAGGACGCACGAAAGCGAAACACACGCGGATCCGCCGATTCGTACACCGATCGCAGCCTCTACGATCGCTGCATCACGCGCGGATTCCCGACGTCGGGCATGCCCACCATCTACGGCAACTCGTCTCAGATCGTGCAGGGACCCGGCTTCGTCGCGATCACCTACGAGATGATCCACGATACGCGACTCATCGCGGTTGCACCGGCGAGTCAGGTGGGCAAGGAGATTCGCTCCGACATGGGCTACTCGCGCGGGCACTGGGAGGGCGACACGCTGGTCGTCGAGACCGCCAACTTCCTGCCGCGCAGCGTCTATCGCAACGCCAACCCCGATCGGCTGAAAGTGACCGAACGGTTTACGCCGGTGAGTCCGACCCAGCTTCGATGGAATGTGACGCTCGATGATCCAACGACCTGGACGAAGCCCTGGACGTTCTCGATACCGCTGACGCTCAATGCATCGGAGCCGATGATGCCCTACGAGTGTCACGAAGGGAATTACGGCTTGAAGAACATCCTCAGCGCCGCCCGGGCCGAAGAACGCAAGGCCGCTGAACCTAAACCGTAGTGTAGGCCGGGCGTGGTCTTCAACGCCCGGCGTTGTGTTCGATGATCTCTTCCGCCGCGATCAAATTACAGGCTCGATCGCTGGGTTTCGATCTCTGCGGCATCGCTCCCGTCGACGATTTCCCCGAGCTCGCCTATCTCCGCGAGTGGCTCGCCAATGGCTACGGCGGCGAGATGGCGTGGATGACGCGCACCGCCGATCGCCGCGCGGATGTTCGTGCAGTCGTTCCCGGCGCACGCAGCGTCATCGTCACCGCCACGTTGTACAACACCGATCGCCCCTACACCGACGCGCAACCACACGATGTCGCACGCGTCTCACGCTACGCGTGGGGCGACGACTATCACGACGTGATCAGAGCGCGTCTCAACGGGCTGCTCGAATGGATGCGCGCGAGCGCCGATGCGCCGTTCGACGCCAAAGCGTACGTCGACACCGGACCCGTGCAAGAGCGCGTGTACGCGCAATACGCCGGGCTCGGCTGGATCGGCAAGAACACCTGCGTGATCAACCCGGAGATCGGATCGTGGCTGTTCCTCGGCGAGATCATCACCACGTTGACGCTCGACCCCGATACGCAGGGGCTGGAGCAATGCGGAACGTGTACGCGGTGCATCGAAGCCTGCCCAACCGGAGCGCTGGTCGATGCCGGCGTGCTCGATTCGAACCGCTGCCTGTCGTACGCGACGATCGAGCTGCGATCGGCAATCCCCGAGGACATCCGGCCGGCAATGGGCAGCCACGTCTACGGCTGCGACATCTGTCAGGAGGTCTGTCCTTACAACCAGCCGGCGCCGCATTCACGAGACCAGGCGTGGCAGCCGCGGGCGGGGCTCGATTCGCCGAGGTTGATTGAGCTGTGGCGTCGATCGGACGGCGATCTGCGCGCCCTCGTCAAAGGCAGCCCGATGACACGGGCAAAGCTCGGCGGGCTGCGCCGCAACATCGCTGTCGCCATCGGCAATAGCGGCGATGCGGAGGCTATTGCGGCGCTGGAGGAATCCAGCCCCGATCGTCCCTCAGCGGACGATCCACTCGTGCGCGAGCACATCGAGTGGGCCCGATCGCGTCGTTCTGATTCCTGATTCCCGATTCCTGATTCCTCGCCTTCCCCGGTATCATTCAGACGTGGAGGCGTGCATGCCCTTTCCCCGAGCCGTCACGGCGGTCGCCATCGCCGGCGCCGTGCTGCTGTCGCTGACCACGTCGGCGATGGCCCATCACTCGTTCGCCGTCTACGATCACACGCGGACGCTGACGTTGCGCGGTACGGTCACGAAGTTTCAGTGGACGAATCCTCACGCGTTCCTCGAGCTGGACGTCAAGCAGGCCGATGGCTCGGTGAAGCATTACAGCGTCGAGTTGACGAGCATCAACATGATGCAGCGCGTTGGATGGCGATCAAACATGATCAAAGCGGGTGATCAGGTGACCGCCGTCATCGCGCCGATCTTGACCGGTGAACCCGTGGGCCTCGGGCTTGAAGTGACGTTCCCGGACGGCACCAAGAAAGAGCTGCCGGTGCCGGCGGCGGCCAGCTTCAAGCGCACGACGGACACCCAGTGAGGCTGGAATGAGCCCACGTCGAATCATCGCCGCCGCCATCGTCAGCGTCAGTGCGCTGGGGTTGCTGATTCAAGTGTCGACCCATGCGCAGACCAGGCCAGCGACACAGGTGCCCGACATCACCGGATCGTGGGAGCGCTACGGATTCGTGCCGGGTGGACGAGGCGGCGCGCAGCGCGATCCAACCATTCCACCGCCGGCGACGCAGCCGGTATTGAAGGCTGAGTATCTGAAGGAGTGGCAGGCCAAGACGCAGGCTGCCCGCGAGGCAGCCGCGAAAGGCCAGCCGATCGCGACCGACAACGCCCACTGCATTCCTGAAGGCATGCCGGGGATGATGGGCGCGCAATTCCCGATCGAGATTCTCCAGAGCCGCGGTCAGGTCACGATCATCGAAGAGGCGTTCACGCAGGTGAGACGCATTTTGATGGATCGTCCACAGCAGTCGGTCGACGATATCGAGCCGGGCTTTTACGGCCACTCGGTCGGTCGATGGGAGGGCGACACGCTCGTCGTGGATACGATCGGGATCAAGGAGAACGTGCGGTTCCAGAACGCGCCGCATTCCAACCAGGTGCGGATTCGCGAGCGCATCCATCTGGTGTCGCCGACGATCCTCTGGGACGAGATCACGATTGAAGATCCAGTGACGCTGGAGAAGCCGTGGCAGGTCACGTACGCGTATCGCAAGATGCCTGACTACACGCTCCTCGAGTACATCTGCGAAGACAATCGCGAGTATGCGGACGAGAAAGGCTTGCAGAAGATTCGAGTGAATCCGGGAAAATAGTGTGAACTATGTCGAGCCCCGCGCCTCTGCTCTTGTTATCGATGCCGCAGATGACGGATCCCAATTTCGCGCGGTCGGTGGTGTTGCTCTGCGACTACACCGAGCGAGGTGCGTTCGGGTTGATCGTCAACCGGCAGATGGACGAGCCCGCGCACAAGATGGTGCTCACCGAGCCGCCGGTAAAAGTCGATCCTGACCTGCGGCTGTGGATCGGCGGCCCGGTCGATCCGCAGAGCACCTGGGTGCTGATGGCGGAGTCGCAGGGCCCCGACGATGAGCAGCGCGAGATCTGCCCTGGTGTGCTGTTGTCGGTGTCGCGGGCGCTGACGCTGCAGATGCTGCAGACGCCGCCCTCGAACCGGGCGCGCGTGCTCGTCGGCTATGCGATGTGGAGTCCCGGGCAGCTCGATGACGAGATTGCCGCATCCGCGTGGTTGACCACCGACGTCGATCCGTCGCTTATCTTCGGCGTCCCGCCCGAGCAGATGTGGGAGACCGCGCTGCGACGACTTGGGACCGATCCGTCGAAACTGCAGACCAGTTCCGGCGTGCACTGATCGCCGGCGAGCGTCTATGCCGAACCGGATGATCTATTTCCTCATTCTTGCGGCGCTCGCCGCCGCATGCAGCCAAGAGGCACCATCACAACCCGTGCAAACCACTTCAACGTCTGCTCCAGCCACGGATTCTGAAACCAGGAAGCTCGAGACGATGGCGGCGCGGTTTGCTCCGGTCGATCTCGCCGCCGACATCTCGGCGCTGGCGCCGAACGAACGGCAGTCGTTGGCGAAGATGGTGGAGGCATCGCGCGTCTTCGACACGCTCTTCCTGCGTCAGGTGTGGGACGGCAACGAAAAGATGCTGCAGGAGGTGTCGCGCGACACCTCACCTCTCGGACGCGCTCGGCTGCACTACTTCTTGATCAACAAGGGGCCGTGGTCGCGTCTCGACCACAACGAGCCGTTCATCGCCGGAGCGCCTCCGAAGCCGGCGCAGGCGAACTTCTATCCTGCCGGCGCGTCGAAGGCCGACGTCGAGGCCTGGCTGAAGACGCTCTCAGGTCCGGAGCAGGCGAAGGCAGCGGGCTTCTTCACCACGATTCGCCGCGGACCCGACGGCACGTTGGTCGCCGTGCCGTACTCGGTCGAATACAAGGACGATCTCGCTCGCGTCGCGTCGCTGTTGCGCGAAGCGGCTGGACTGACCACCCAGCCGACGCTCAAGACGTTTCTCGACAAGCGCGCCGCGGCGTTCTCGAGCAACGACTACTACGACAGCGACCTCGCGTGGATGGCGCTCGATGCCACGATCGAACCGACGATCGGCCCGTATGAGGTGTACGAAGACGAGTGGTTCAACTACAAGGCGGCGTTCGAATCGTTCATCGGCGTCCGCGACCAGGTGGAGACGCAGAAGCTGGCGCGATTCGGATCGGAGCTGCAGGAGATCGAGAACAACCTGCCGATCGATCCAAAGTATCGCAACCCGAAGCTTGGTGCCCTGGCGCCGATACGCGTGGTCAATACCGTGTTCTCGTCGGGCGACGGCAATCGCGGCGTGCAGACGGCGGCCTACAACCTGCCGAACGACGAGCGCATCATCGAGCAGAAGGGCTCCAAGCGCGTGATGCTCAAGAACACGCAGGAGGCCAAGTTCAAGGTGGTGCTCGTGCCGATCGCGCAGGTCGCGCTCGCAGGGGACGATCGTCAGCGCATCGCCTTCGACGCGTTCTTCACGCAGATCCTGATGCACGAACTGATGCACGGTCTCGGCCCTCACAACATCACCGTCGCCGGACGCAAGACGACCGTGCGCCAGGAGTTCAAGGAGATCTACAGCACGATCGAGGAAGCCAAGGCTGACATCTCCGGACTGTTCGCGATGCAGTACCTGATCGATCACGAGAAGCTGGACGCGTCGTATGCGAAGACGATGTACCCGACCTATTTGGCGTCGATGTTCCGATCGATTCGGTTCGGGATCACCGAAGCCCACGGGCGCGGCGTGGCCATCCAGCTCAATTACTTCCTCGATCACGGCGGCGTCACCACGGCGCCGAACGGTACGTTCGCCGTCAGCGAGCCGCGCATCAAGCAGAACGTCATCGACCTCACCCGCGATCTGATGACGATGCAGGCCAAAGGCGACTACGCAGCGGCCAAGCAGTTGATGGACACGCTCGGCGTGATCCGGCCGCCGGTGCAGGCAATACTCGACAAACTGAAGGGCGTGCCCGTCGACATCGAGCCGCGCTTCGTCACCGCCGACTCTCTGAAGTAGGGGCCACCTTTAGGTGGCCCACCGTATAATCGGCCGCATCCATGGCCCTCGCCGCAGGTGCGCGGATTGGTCCGTACGAAATCGTGTCGTTGCTCGGGGCAGGCGGCATGGGCGAGGTGTATCGAGCGACCGATCACACGCTCGCGCGCGACGTCGCGATCAAGGTGCTGCCAGACACGGTGGCAGCCGATCCCGATCGGCTGGCGCGATTTCGCCGTGAAGCGCAGCTGCTGGCGTCGCTGAATCATCCACACATCGCGGCGATCTACGGATTCGAGCAGACGGACGGCATCCACGCACTCGTCCTCGAGCTCGTCGACGGCCCGACGCTCGCCGATCGCATTGCGCAAGGAGCCATTCCGATCGACGAGGCCGTGCCGATCGCGAAGCAGATCGCCGACGCGCTCGAAGGCGCGCACGAGCAGGGCATCATCCATCGCGATCTCAAGCCGGCCAACATCAAGCTTCGGACCGACGGCACCGTGAAGGTCCTCGACTTCGGTCTCGCCAAGGCGCTCGAGACCGGCGTCGCCAGTGCCGCGAGCGCGACGATGTCGCCAACGCTGACCTCGCCGGCGCAGATGACCGGCATGGGCGTGATGCTCGGCACCGCGGCATACATGTCGCCCGAGCAGGCCAAGGGCCGCGCCGTCGACAAGCGCAGCGACATCTGGGCATTCGGGTGCGTGCTCTATGAGATGCTCACCGGCTCGCGGCCGTTCGAGGCGGAAGACATCGCCGAGACGCTTGCCTACGTACTCACGAAGGAGCCTGACTGGTCGAAGCTGCCGCCGCAACTGCCGCCGGCAGTGAGCGCGATGCTACGGCGGTGTCTCGTGAAGGATCGCCGCCAGCGGATCGGCGACATCGCCGCGGCGCAGTTCGCGTTCAGCGAGCCAGCGATGCTCGCATCGTCGGCGCGTCTGCCATCGGTGATCCCGGAGCCATCATCACGATGGCGCCGTATAGCCATGTACGCGGCGGTTCTGTTTGCCGGCATGGCGATGGCGTCGATTGGCGCGTGGGCGCTCGTGCGCATGAACGTCAAGGCGCCGAAGCCAGTGCGGTTCACCATCGTCCCGCCCGCTGGCGAGCCGTTGATGGTGATCAGTCCAAACGGCGGTGGGGCGTCGCTCGATCGCCCCATCGCGATCGCGCCGGATGGCAGTCGCGTCGCGTACAGGGCCGGCGACAACCCACAGAACTACCAGTTGGTCGTGCACGCGCTCGATCAACTCGAGCCTCGTCCGCTCGTGGGCATCGGCGCCGTTCGAGATCCGGTTTTCTCGCCGGATGGCCGGTGGGTTGCCTTCTTCTCGATGGGCGAAATCAGGAAAGTGTCAATCAACGGAGGCCCGTCAATCGTGGTGTGCCGCATCACGGCAAACCCGAGAGGGTTGACGTGGGCTGACGACGACACGATCTTCTACGCGGCCACCGGCCCCGATGGTTTGTACAGTGTGCCGTCAAGCGGCGGCGAGCCGAAGCTGGTGGCCAAACCAGATTCGACACGCAATGAAGTCGGTCTCTTCTTTCCGTCCGCGTTGCCCGGCGGCCGCGGTGTGCTCGTCTCGCTGCTGCCGGGGGGTGGGCAACCCGAGTCCGGCCAGATCGCGTTCCTCGATCCGCGAACGGGCGAGCGCAAGGTGCTCGTTCGCGGCGGCACGCATGGACAGTACGTGGACAGCGGGCACATCGTGTACGCGGCGGCTGGGTCGCTGCGTGCTGTGCCGTTCGATCTCCAGCGGATCGAGGTCACGGGTGATCCGGTGCCCGTGGTCGAGGGCGTGAGTACCGCGACCACCGGCGAAGCGCACTACGCCATCGCACGGAACGGAACCCTCATCTATGTGCCAGGCACCGCGAGCGCCACCACCGGACCTGGGTACTCGATGGTGTGGGTCAACCGGCAGGGCCGTGAGGAGGCCATTCCCGCGCCGCCGCGTTCATACATCTATCCGCGGATCTCTCCGGATGGGACACGGCTGGCGCTTGACATCCGCGATCAGGAGAACGACATCTGGATCTGGGATCTCAAGCGGCAGACGATGTCGCGTCTGACATTCGATCCCGGACTCGATCGGTCTCCGGTGTGGAACCCCGACAGCCGCCGGGTGATCTTCTCGTCGCAGCGTGGCGGCCTCACCAACGGTGGCAACATCTTCTGGCAAGCGGCAGACGGCACCGGCACCGTTGAGCGGTTGACCACGAGTGCGAACGCGCAATTCACGACCTCGATTTCACCCGACGGCACTCGATTGGTCTTCCGTGAGGACAACCCGACGTCGCGACGCGACATCTCGATCGTTGCGCTCGACGGACACCGCGCGACAGAATCGCTGATTCGAACGGACTTCGACGAGGAAAACGGCGAAGTCTCGCCAGATGGTCACTGGCTCGCGTACCAGTCGAACGAATCCGGGCAAAGCCAGATCTACGTGCGGCCGTTTCCGAAAGTGGAAACCGGGCGCTGGCAGATTTCAGCCACGGGAGGCTCACGCCCTGCCTGGGCGCGGAACGGCCGCGAGCTCTTCTATCTCGATGGAACGAACCAGATGATGGCGGTACCGGTACAGACATCGCCCGCGTTCAGCGCCGGCAATCCCGTACGGGTGTTCGAAACCCGATATCTTGTCCCCAACAACGGTCGCACCTATGACGTCGCGGCCGATGGACGCTTTTTGATGGTCAAAAGCAACGACGCCACTGACCGCGCGAGCCGAACACCGCCGGCGAACATCGTCGTCGTCCTGAACTGGTTCGAAGAGCTGAAGCAGCGCGTGCCGGTGAAGTAGCTGATGCCGCTCACCTCCGGATTCAAGTTCGGTCAGTACGAAATCGTCTCTCTGCTCGGAGCCGGCGGCATGGGCGAGGTGTATCGCGCCCGCGACCCACGCTTGCAGCGCGAGGTGGCGATCAAGGTCCTGCCTGAAGGGTTCGACGACAGCCCTGAGCGCATCACGCGTTTTACGCGCGAAGCACAGGTGCTCGCGTCGCTGAATCATCCGGCCATCGCGTCGATTTACGGGCTCGAGGAGAGTCCGGCTGCCCTCGACGGGGCTCGGGCCGGGGAAGCCGGACACTACGTACGTGGGCTGGTGATGGAGCTGGTCGAGGGGCCAACGCTCGCCGACCGTCTCGTCGCCGGGCCGCTGCCGATCGACGAAGTCATGTCCGTCGCGAAGCAGATCGTCGAGGGCCTCGAAGCTGCGCACGAACAGGGCATCATCCATCGCGACCTCAAACCGGCGAACGTGAAGGTGCGCGCCGATGGGGCGGTGAAGATACTGGACTTCGGTCTCGCCAAGGCGCTGGAGCCACCGGGGGTGGCCGCCGCCGGATCGCGCGGCTCGGGCGTCGCGCTGACCCATTCACCGACGCTCGCGCCCATGACGATGACCGGCGCGTTGATCATCGGCACGGCGCCGTACATGGCGCCGGAGCAGGCGCGAGGCCGCGCGGTCGATCGCCGCGTCGACATCTGGGCATTCGGCTGCGTCTTGTTCGAAATGCTGACCGGCGAGCGCGCCTTTCCCGGCGACGATGTCACCGATGTGCTCGCGAAGATCATCGAACGCGAGCCGATCTGGTCGGCGCTACCTGCCGCGACACCGCCTCGCGTGCGTGAGCTTCTACGTCGCACGCTCGACAAGGACCCGAAAACCCGGCTGCGCGACATCGGCGAAGCGCGCATGGCGCTCACGCGCGGGCCAGGCGACGAGCCGCCTCGTGTCGAGGCACGGCCGCCGAGGCGGGTGCATCAACTCGTGTGGGTGGTCGCCGGCGCCCTCACGATCGCGTTCGGCGTGTCGCTGTTTGCGCTCTGGCGTGCGGCGACACCGATCGCGCGTCAAGTCGAGCGATACGACGTCGCAGGGCCGTCGGGATCGACGTTGAGCCTCGTCGGGCAATCCTCCGTGACGATCGCGCCCGACGGCCGAACGATCGTGTTTGCCGCCTCGACCGACGGCATCGTTCGCTTGTACGTCCGGCACCGCGACGAAATCGAGCTGCGAGCGATCGCCGGTAGCGAGGGCGCGTCGAGCCCGGTGTTCTCGCCCGATGGCCAGTGGGTCGCCTTCGTCAGCGGAACGGAATTGAAGAAGACGACGCTCGATGGTCCGCCGGTGACGCTGGGGAAAGTCGCCGACCATCGTGGCATCGCGTGGCTCGACAATCAGACGATCGTCTTTGCGCCGTTCGCCGCCGGCGGGCTCTCTCGCATCTCGGCCTCGGGTGGCGAGCCTCAGCGTCTCACCCGCGTTGACTCGTCGAAGGGCGAACGCACGCACCGCTGGCCGACGGTTCTGCCCGGTGGCGCCGCCGTACTCTTTACAGTCGGCACCTATGGCAGCCCCGACAGCTACGAGAACTCGCGCATCGACGCGTTCATCATGGCGACGGGCGAGCGGCGTACGGTGTTCGAGGGCGCGAGCGTCGTCCGGTATCTTCCGGGCCGGCTCGTGTTCTCCCGCGGTGGATTGTTGTACGCCGTTGCGTTCGACGCCGCATCGCTTGCGGTCAGCGGCACGCCAACGACCGTTGCGCGAGGCGTCGGCGGCGATGTGACGACGGGAGCGGTGCACTTCGCGGTCTCAGAGGATGGCACGCTGGTCTACATTCCCGACGACAGCGGAGGGGGCGTGCGTCGCCGCGTGACGTGGGTTGGGCCAACCGGCGCCGCAGAACCGCTGTCGCTGCCGCCGAACGCGTACAACGATTTGAGAATCTCGCCCGACGACAGCCGCATGGCGGTTGTCGTTGGCGCGAGCGGGAGTGGTGATATCTGGATTCATGATTTCCGGCGCGCAACGTTCACGCGGCTGACCTTCGACACCGTCAACGCGTCGCCCATCTGGTCGAAGGATGGGCAATATGTCTACTTCGCTGCCATCGATGCCTCCGGACTGAAAACGACGATCAAGCGGCGGCGGGCCGACGGCGGTCGCGACGCTGAAACGCTCGGGACCGCTGATTCACGGCTCTACTTGCGTGGTCTGACGAGCGACGAGACCGCCATCTTCGCCGACGATTTCACGAGGGAGAGCGACGTCGGCGGCAAACGCGCCGAGGTGGCGCTCGTGTCGCTGACACCCTCGGTCAAGGAGCGCATCATCGTCTCGACGCCCGGCGACGACTTCGAGTCGTCGCTCGCACCCAACGGCCGTTGGTTCGCGTACTCGTCCGACGAGTCGGGGCGAGCGGAAGTCTACGTGCGCGACCTCTCGAACGACGGTGGCCGGTGGCAGGTCTCGACCACCGGTGGACAAGAGCCGCGGTGGTCGCCCGACTCGCGGACGCTTTACTACCGCTTCGAGAACCGTTTGATTTCGGCCGCGGTCACGGGGACAACGACGTTTGGTGTCGACACGCCGCGCACGCTGTTCTCGGGCATCTACAACCTGCAATCGGCCACCAACATGACCTTCGATATCGAGCATTCGGGGCGCCGCTTTCTGATGGTCAGGCCCGACGCCGAGAAGGCGGCGCCGCCAACCACGCTGCGGCTGGTGCTGAACGGCCTGAACGCTGGCCAGCCGCGCTAGATATAATCGCGACGCCTGGAGGGTATTGCCGTGCGAATCATGCAGGGACGCGGTCGAACGATTCTGCTGGTCATCGTGCTCGGAGCGGCGGGCTTCCTCGTCGCGCGCGAGCTGGCGGCGCAGAACCGCAACACCGTGATGGCGCCGTACTTCGAGGTCGATCCGCTGTGGCCGAAGCCGCTGCCCAATCACTGGGTGCTCGGCTCGTCGATCGGCGTCTCGGTGGACGAACGGGATCACATCTGGATGATCCATCGCGGCTCGGCGACGCTGGCCGAGAAAGAGAAGGCACTCGAATCGCATCTCTCCGATGAGTGCTGTGCGGCGGCTCCGCCTGTACTCGAGTTTGATGCCGACGGCGCGCTGGTCGGTCAGTGGGGTGGTCCTGGCGAAGGATACGAATGGCCGACCTCGAATCACGGCATCACCGTCGATCACAAGGGCAACGTGTGGATTGGCGGCAACGGCGACGGCGACTCGCAGGTGCTCAAGTTCAGCAAGTCTGGAAAGTTCCTGCTGCAGATCGGCCACGCCAACGCGCGCAAGGGTCCCGAGAAGGACGGCAAGCCGACGTACGCCGGCGGCAGCAACGATCCAGTGTCGTTTGGCCGCGTCGCGAAGATTTTCGTCGACCCGAAAGAAAACGAGGCGTATCTCGCCGACGGCTACTTGAACAAACGCGTCGCGATCATCGATGCCGATACCGGCAAGTTCAAGCGCTATTGGGGCGCCTACGGCAACAAGCCCGATGACACCGATCTCGGTCCGTACAAACCCGGCGCGCCGCCGGTGAAGCAGTTCCGCACGCCCGTTCACTGCGCTGATCTCTCGAAAGACGGCCTCGTCTATGTCTGCGACCGCAAGAACAACCGCATCCAGGTGTTCAAGAAGGACGGCACGTTCGTGAAGGAGGCGTTCTTCGCCAAGAACAGCCTGGGCGACGGATCGGTGTTCGATCTCGCGTTCTCGAACGATCCGGCGCAGACGTATCTCTACATGGCCGACGGCAACAACATGAAGATCCGCATCCTGCGCCGCGATACGCTCGAAGAGATCACGAGCTTCGGCGACGGCGGACGTCAGCCCGGACAGTTCTACGCCGTCCACAGCATCGCCATCGATTCGAAGGGCAACCTCTACACGACGGAAACCTACGAAGGCAAACGCCTGCAGAAGTTCGTCTACAAGGGACTGCGCGCGGTGAGCAAGCGCGAGCAGGGAACGGTGTGGCCGCGATGAAGAAGTCATTGCTCGTTCTGGTGTGTCTGGCGGTCGTTGGGCTCGGCGCTCAGGCGCCCGGGCCGCCTAAAGGCGGCCCCTACGATCAGAAGGCGTCGCCTAAAGGCGGCCCCTACGAGGACGCCGAATGGCGGACGTACGGCGGCGATTTGGGGAGCGCGCGCTACCGGGCGTTCGATCAGATCAACAAGGACAACTTCAATAACCTCGAAGTGGCGTGGCGGCTCAAGACCGACAACCTCGGTCCGCGTCCTGAATTCAACTTCCAGGCGACGCCGCTGATGGTGGGTGGTTGGCTCTACACCACTGCCGGCACACGCCGCGCCGTCGTCGCACTCGATGCCGCGACCGGCGAGATGAAGTGGATACACAGCGAGGAAGAGGGCAAGCGCGGCGAGTCCGCGCCGCGTCAACTGTCGGGCCGGGGACTCGCGTACTGGTCGGACGGAAAGTCCGCACGCATCGTCTACGTGACCCCGGGCTATCGCATGGTGGCGCTCGACGCCAAGACCGGCCAGCCGATTACGAGCTTCGGCAAGAACGGCATCGTCGATCTGAAGCAAGACGACGATCAGGACATGGATCCGATCACCGGCGACATCGGTCTGCACGCGACGCCGGTGATCGCGAAGGACGTGATCATCGTTGGCGCGGCGCACACCGAGGGCAGCCGGCCGATCAGCCGGCGCAACGAGAAGGGCTATGTGCGTGCCTTCGACGTGCGCACAGGCAAGCGGCTCTGGATCTTCCACACGATTCCAGAGCCTGGTGAATTCGGCAGCGATACGTGGGAGCAAGACTCCGAGTCCTACACGGGCAATGCCGGCGTGTGGGCGCAGATCAGCGTCGACGAGGAGCTCGGCACGGTGTTCCTGCCGGTCGAGATGCCCACAGGCGACTACTACGGCGGTCATCGTCCGGGCGCGGGGCTGTTTGGCGAGAGTCTCATCGCGGTCGATCTGAAGACCGGCAAGCGCAAGTGGCACTACCAGTTCATTCATCACGGCATCTGGGACTGGGATCTGCCGTGCGCGCCGATCATCGCGGATCTGACGATCGATGGGCGCATGCGCAAGATCGTCGCGCAGCCGACCAAGCAAGGCTGGCTCTACGTGTTCGATCGCGTGACCGGCGAGCCGGTGTGGCCGATCGAAGAGCGTCCGGTGGAGAAGTCGGAGGTCCCGAATGAGAAGTCGTGGCCGACGCAACGCTTCGTCACCAGGCCGCCCGCGTATGAGCGTCAAGGTGTGGCGATCGACGATTTGATCGACTTCACGCCGGAGCTCAGGGCCGAGGCCGTGAAGCTGGTATCGCGATTCAAGATCGGTCCGATCTTCACCCCCATCGTCGTCAGCAAGTGGCCAGGTCCTCTCGCGACATTGATGCTGCCGGATGCGACGGGCGGCGCCAACTGGCAGGGAGGTTCGTACGATCCCGAGACCGGCGTGTTCTACATCTTCACGAACACGAACGTTGCGGCGTTGGGCCTGGTGCCCGGCAGCGAGCGGCCGCAGAAGCCATCGGACATGAACTTCGTCCGTGGCCAGGCGGTCGATCCGGCGAATGCGAAAGCGCCGGCGATCGGAACCGCGGTGCAGGGCCTGCCGCTCATCAAGCCGCCGTACGGACGCATCAGCGCGATCGATCTTCACAAAGGCGAGATGCTGTGGCAGGTGGCGCATGGCGACACGCCCGACAACGTGAAGAACCATCCGCTGCTGAAGGGGCTGAACATCCCGCGCACAGGCAGGCAGGGTCGCATCGGCACGCTCATCACCAAATCGCTCGTCATCGCCGGCGAAGGCGGCGTGGTGACGATGGCCGATGGACGACGGGGCGCGATGTTGCGGGCCTACGACAAGAAGACCGGAGCGGACGCGGGGGCTGTCTACATGCCGGCGCCACAAACAGGATCGCCGATGACCTACATGCTGAACGGTCGTCAGTACATCGTCGTCGCGATCAGCAATCAGAATTTCCCTGGCGAGTTGATCGCGTTTCGCCTGCCCACGAACTAAATTGATCGCGTGAAGAAGCTTGTTGTTCTGATCGTTTGCGTGCTCGCGCCGATCGTTCTCGGCGCCCAGGGCGAGCGCTTCGTCGGGCCCTCCTCACAAACTCTCCATCAGCTGTTCGGCGACTACTGGGAATGGCGGCTCGCGCAGCAGCCCGAGCTCGCCACTCGCTTCGGGCGCGTCGACCACAACGATCGCTGGCGAGACTGGTCGAAGGCGGGGCGCGACCGCCTGCGGCGCGATCGCGAGGAGTTCCTGCAGAAGGCGATGTACCTCGAGCCGGGTAATCTGAATCCGGCCGATCGCTTGAGCGCGCAGTTGATGATGTCGGAGCTGCAGACGCAGCTCGAGGCCGAGCCCTTCCTGGATCTGGTTCAACGAGCGTCGCAGTCCGACGGCGCCCACAACGAGATCTTCGGCGTCATCGATCAGATGCCGTCGCGCACGGTCAAGGACTACGAGAACATCATCACGCGGCTGCGTGCGCTTCCGGCCTATATCGACCAGACGATCGATCTGCTGCGCGAGCAGCTCGCCGCCGGACTGGCCCAGCCGGCGATCGTCGTCGATCTGACGCTCGATCAAATCGTGGCGCAGCGCGAGGCGTCGGTCGAGGACTCGCCGCTGCTCATCGCTTTCAGGCGCTTTCCCAGCGATATCGCCGCTGCCGATCAGCAGCGCCTGCGTACCGCCGCGCGCACCGCATACGACCGGAATTTCGTGGCGAGCTGGAGGAAGCTGGAGACATTCCTGCGCGACACGTATCGCCCGCAGGCGCGCCGTGAGATCGGACTCGGATCGCTGAAGCGAGGACGCGACGCGTACGCGGCGTTGATTCACTCGTATACGACGACCCGGATGACCGCCGAGCAGATCCATCAGATCGGTCTCGACGAAGTGTCGCGCATCGAGAAAGAGATGGGCCAGCTCGCACGCGAGGCCGGCTTCAGCGGATCGGTGACCGACTACGAACGTCAGCTTGGGGCGCAGCCGGGGATGCGGTTCATGAGTCAGGAGGAGATGCTCCAGTACGCGCGCGACGTGCTCGCCCGGGTGCAGCCGCTGCTGCCGCGTCTGTTCGTTCGCGTGCCGATGATGACGGTCGGCGTGCGGCCGATCCCGCCGGATCGCGAAGCGTCGACGGCGTCGAACTACACCGTCGGCACCGCCGACGGCTCGCGGCCGGCGTGGTTCAACATGAACACCTATCGGCCGCGGGATCAGTTCAAGTACACGATCGACGCGTTGGTGATGCACGAGTCGGTGCCTGGGCATCATTTGCAGGTGGGCCTCGCGCGCGAGCTGCCGGGGATCCCCGAGTTCCGCCGCGCCTACGGCGCGTCGGCGTTTTCTGAAGGCTGGGCGCTCTACGCCGAATCACTGGGTAAGGAGATCGGCATCTATCGCGATCCGACGACGCGATTCGGCCAGCTTGCCAGCGAGCAGTTCAGGGCGGTTCGTCTCGTCGTCGATACCGGCATCCACGCGATGGGCTGGTCGCGCGAACGGGCGCGCGAGTACTTCGCGCTGCACGCGCCGGCGCAGTCGTTGGCCGAGGTCGATCGCTACATCGCGCGCCCGGGGCAGGCGCTCGCCTACAAACTCGGTCAGCTGAAGATCCTCGAGCTGCGTCGCAAGGCGGAGAAGACGTTAGGCGCTCGCTTCGACATTCGTGAGTTCCACGATGCGGTGCTGCGAAACGGAACGCTGCCGCTCGACTTGCTGGAAGAGCAGGTCACCGCGTACATCGCAAGCAAATCGTAGAGCGCAGGCTTCAGCCTGCGCGTCAGGCAAGGAGGCATCATGACGAAGCGCAACGGTTGCGGCCGTTCACAGGGCCTGCTCACCGTCTCGCTGCTCGCGATCACAGCCGCTGTCATCGCCTGCAGTTCGAGCGAGAGCTCGCCGTCGGCGAATGCGCAGCCCGCGACGCCGGCGCCTGCCGCGCAGAAGCCCGCGGCTGCCGCGCCGACGCCCGCAGTGGATGCGTGCGCGCTGCTCTCGAAAGCCGATGTCGAGGGTGTTGCCGGCAAATCGGTTCTCGCTGGTCGCAAGGAAGACGCCGGCCCGCTCACGACCTGCGCGTTCGATGATCCGACCGCTCCGCAAGTTGGCGGCCGCGGCATCTCGCAAGTGCTCACGCTTGCGGTGATGAGCGGCGAGGCGGGCGCGTACTACAAAGGGCCGACGTCGCAGGCGAAGGACAGCCTCGAGATCGCGCGAAAGAACTCGGCGTCAGATGAGACGGTCACAGGACTCGGCGACGTGGCCTATTGGGACAAGATCCTCCGCAATCTCAACGTCGCATCAGGCAGATACTTCGTGACCGTCGGCGTGGAATCCCGCGACGATGGCCTGACTGTCGCGAAGGCGGCTGTGACTAAGGCGCTGGCCAAGCTGCCCAAGTAACGGGACTGCGTGTTCTGTGAACGATCACGCGGGGGCCTGACGCCCCCGCGCAACGATATCGAAGCTGCGCTTTCTCAGCGCACCGGTGATGATGCAGTCGCCGGCATCGCGAAGAGGAATCGCTGGCCGTCGGCGCTGACGTTCTTCCACTGCATCGGGTTGCCGGGCAGTGGCCCTGGCAGCGAGAAGAGCTTCTTCGGCGTCCCGACCTTGAACGTCGGCGTCGTCTCGACGTCGACGGCCATGACGTCCCAGGTGCGGGTCATGAAGTACAGCTCCTTGCCGTCCTGCCGCCAGACGATCATGCCGATGGCGCCGTCCTTCGACACCTGCACCGCCGGACCGGCGGGAGCATCGGGCTTGCCGGGATTGAACGGACGAACGTAGACCTGACCCTTGTCGATGTCGGCTTCGTTGGACCAGAAGGCGATGTACCGATTGTCGGGTGAGAACCGGCCCTGCGTGACGTCGTAGTCCTCTCGCAGCCAATCGATCTCTTTCCGATCGGTCGCCTTCTTGGTGGGATCGAGCGGGACGAGCACCAGCACACCGGTATAGAAGGTCATGAACTTGCCGTCGGGCGACCAGTCGGTCAGCACCATTCCGGCGCCGGGCGTGTACTGGAAGAGGAGCTCTTCGCTACCCGTTCCATCCGCCGGCTTTCGATAGATCCCCGCGAGGCTTTCACGCGTCGAGACATACGCGACGTGTTTGCCATCGGGCGACCAGATCGGTGCGTTCTCACCCGGCGTATCGTTGGTGATCGCGGTGCCTTTGCCGCTCGCCAGATCGATCGTCCAGATGTCGCCGTTGCCGGTCTTGGGATCGTTGCGCATGAATACGGCGCGTGTCCCGTCGGGAGAAAGATTCACCTGGTTGTAGAAGCCGGGCTCGCCGACTTTGCTGACAACCTTGCCGCTGCGGTCGTAGACCGTGATCTGTCGAAGCTGTGGGCGAGGAAGCGCGATCACGAAACGCTCGCCGTTGCGGCTGACGCTGGTTGTCCCCGGAGCGACGCCTGGGATGACGTCTGCGGACGGACGGAACAGCAGCTGCGGTTTGCTGAATTTTGGCGGCGAGGTGCCATCGACCTGAACCGACATGATTCCGCGATCGGCGGCGAGGTAGTACAGCTCTTTCCCATCGCGGCGCCAGAACACCATGCCGGTGCCGCCCTGATCCGAAACCTGCCACGGTCCCGCCGCGGGAGCGGCACCAGCCGTCGCATTCGGATCGAAGGGGATCACGTAAACCTCGATCCGGCCGGACGCATTCGACGTGTACGACATGTATTTGCTGTCCGGGGACAGTCGCGGGCCCTGCATCTGCCACTTGGTGCGAAGGACTTCAATGGCCTTCCGTTCTCCCTGCGCGTTGACAGGAACGGCATACAGGCCGCCACCTGAGAGGTCGGTCGAGAAATACGTCAGAAACTGTCCATCCTGCGACCAGTCGGTGAGCGTCATCGGAGCCGAGTTCTTGTAGAGAAGCTCCTCAGTGCCTTCTCCATTCGACGGCTTTCGGTACAAGCCGAAGTACCCGTCCCTGAGCGCGACGTACCCGACGAAATTCCCGTCCGGTGACCACGCCGGTGAGTTTGCCCCTTCACGGGGCTTGCTGGAAGTAATCTGACGGCTTCTCCCGCTGGCGATATCGATGACCCACAGATCGTTCGTTTCCTTCTCGAGGTCCGGCTTGATCACCGCCATTCGCGTGAGATCGGGAGAGAAAACCGGCTGGTTGTAGAGGTCTCGCGATCCCACAACGCCGACGTTGTTCCCCTGACGGTCAAACAGCGTCAGCGCGCGCGACTGCGTCTCCATGATCTCGGTGATCACTCTGGCTCGTTCGACCGGATCTCGAGGAAGCTGCGCTTCGGTCGGGACCGCAGTGAGAAGGAGGGCGGCGCAGACGAACACCGATGCGACGAGAGAGATCTTTGTCATGTTGGATGTCTCCTCTGGAATGGGACCAGACGGACTCAACAGTTTTGCGGACAGGCGGAGACGACCCTCCCGTCCGGCAGTGTCATCGTTCGCAGCAGGCCGGCCTTCGAGCCGTTGCGCGCGCGGCTGACCTCGGCCGTCACGACCTTTCCGATGGCTTTCTCGATGTCGGCTTTGGTGATGTCGCGGGCGCGGAAGAAGTTGGGCGGCGGTCCTTCGACGGACCATTCCTCTACATCGGCACTTCTCTTGGCGTCGATCGCCAGAGAGATATGGGGGTTGCGCCAGTCCATCTTCGTGAGCGGGCCGGTCAGTGTCACCCGATCGTTGAAGTCGAAGAGAGCTGACATGTTGTGATGGGCCCACGCGGAACCAGCCAGCAACGCTGCCAGCACGACGAACGCCGCTGTTCTGAATGTCATCGAAAGCCTCCTGCTGCGTGGAATACGGCCCGTGCCGTGGGAAGTTCGCGCGAGTCAATCAAACTGTACGCCAGAGACAACGTGCGGGAGTTGGTCGAAGTTACGGCGTTCGAGAAGAATTGGCGTGCGTCCCGCCGCGCCCAGTGTCCGCCCGTGGGACGGACCCGTTCATCATCGACCATCGTCCGCGCGCGGCTACTCGGCGCGGAGCATCGCCGGGTCTAAAGAGCCAGACCCGGCCTACACTACTCGCTTCGCAGAACCGCGCTGGGATTGACGCTTGCGCCGCGGAACGCGGGCAGCGCCGTCGCCGCAAGTGCCACCACGCCGAGCAGCACCGCCGTGCCTGCAAAGGTGAGCGGATCGGTAGCCCCGACCTCGAAGAGCCACGCCGCAAGCAGCCGCGTGCCCGCGAATGCCGTCGTCAGGCCGACGACGACTCCAAGCGCGGTCAGGACGAACGCGCTGCGCACCACCTCCATCACGACTGACATCCGGCGCGCACCGAGCGCCATCCTCACGCCAATCTCGCGCCGCTGCTGTGCCACCGAGTACGAGAGGACCGCGTACAACCCGACCGACGCAATCAGCAGCGTCAAGAGCGCAAACGCGCCGATGAGCGTCAGCTGCGTGTTCCGGTTCAGCAGCTCCGTGTCGAACACCTGGTTCATCGACCGGATCCGAGAAATCGGTTCGTCGACATCGACGGCCCATACGGCCTGACGCACGGCCGCCGCGAGTGCGAGCGGATCCCCGGCGGTGCGGACCACCAGTTGCTGCGGCCAGAAGAACGGTGCATTGATGACGCTTTGATTCGCCGCGAGGTAGATCTCGGGCTCGGACGCGGTGTCGAGAGCCATCTGCCGCATGTCGCCGACCACGCCGACGATCGTCAGCCAGGGGCCGTTGGGATTGCCAACCTTGACATGCCGTCCGATGGGATCCTCATCGGGGAAATGGAGGCGAGCCAACTTCGCGTTGATGATCACCGAGGGTGGTGCGCCGCCGGCATCGCGTGCATCGAACTCACGTCCGTGGAGCACAGGAACTTCGAGCGCCGCAAAGTACCCGGCGCTGACGACACGATCGCTGACGATGAAACGGGTGAACTCCTGCGGCTGTGGCGCCGGACGGCCCTCGATCGTCATGAAGGCGCGTCCTCCCTTGTTCGTCAGCGGCGGATAGTTGGCATAGGCAGCGCGCGTCACGCCGGGCAATGCCGTCACGCGCTCCAACACGCCATCGTAAAACCGAGTGCGGCTCTCCAGTGTGCGGTACTTCGATGGCGGGAGCACCGTTTCGGCCAGGAGCACGTGTTGCGGGTTGAAACCGGGTTCAACCGCGAGCACCCTGTCGTAGCTGCGCAGCAGCAGTCCTGCCGCCACGAGCAGAACGACGGTCATCGTGATCTCCGCAATCACGAGCAGACCGCGAAGACGCCTGCTTGCCGTGGTCGTTCGTCCGCTCGACGATCGCAGCGCCGCCTCCAACCCTGTGCGGACTGCGGCAAGCGCCGGCGCCGTTCCGATCGCAAGCACGATCAGGGCAGCGATGCTGGCGGTGAACAGCAGGACGCTCGCATCGATTCTCAGCGTACTCGTGCCCGGCAGCGTGCCGGGCAGCAATCGAGTCAGATACGAGAAGGTCGCCGACGAGAGCGCGATGCCCACGGCGGCGCCCATGCCGGCGAGCACTGCGCTTTCGGTGATGAGTTGGCGCGCGAGTCGCGCGTGGCCGGCGCCGAGTACTTTGCGCAGCGCGACTTCCTTGCGTCGCGCCGCCGCACGCACAAGAAGAAGATTCGCGAGGTTTGCGCACGCCGTCAACAACACCAACCCGACGGCACCAAGGAGCATCGCCATCGTTGGCCGCACCTCGCGCGTGAGGTGCTCGTGCAGTTCGGTCACCGAGATCCGCAGGCGGTTCTTGGTCTGCGGATACTGCTGCTCCAATCGTCGCGCGATCGGTTCCATGTCGGCTCGCGCTTGCAGCAGCGAGGTGTCTGGTTTCAGACGCGCGAGCACGTCGAAATAGTAGTTGCCAGGTTCGGCGAGCTCCTGAGGCGTAAAGCGGGCCGGTACCCACAAGACCGCTTCCCTGTTCGGGAACTGGAAGTCGGGTGGAACGATCCCGACGACGGTGTGGCTCAGGCCGTTGAGGGCGATCGTGCGACCGATCAGGTTCTGGTCCGCTCCGAATCGTGAGCGCCACAGCCGCTCGCTGACAACCACCACAGGTGCCGCGTCCGATCGCTCATCCGCAGGATCCAACGTGCGCCCGAGAATCGGTTGCATGCCGAGGATCGTGAAGAGGTTGGCTGTCGTCCTCAGCCCCGCGAGTTTGTCCGGCTCGCCGTTGCCGGTGAGGTTGTATGTATTCGCGACGAATGCGGCGATGTCGGTGAAGGAGCGGTTCTGTTCCTTCCACGCGACGTAATCGACGGGCGACGGCTCCACACGCGTCGGGCCGCCATTCGCGGAGAAATTGTCCCAGATGAGGACGAGGCGATCGGGATCGGGAAACGGGAGCGGCCGCAAGACGACGGCGCGGACGAGGCTGAAGATGGCAGTGTTCGCGCCGATGCCGAGCGCGAGCAGCCCGATTGCCGCGAGTGCGAACCCCGGGCTTCGGCGGAGACCGCGGACACCGTATCGAAGATCCTGACCAAGCGATTCGAGCCACGAATGCATGGTCGTTAGACGTGACGGTCGGGAGGTGGGTTGGTGAGGCTAGGCGGATCGCGTCACGCGCTCCGGGTTGATGATCGCGCTTCGCGTACAACACTCCGCGAAGAGAAATCTCAACAGACGCTCCAGCGCTTCCGTGTTCGGTGTGTACCAGAGGAACGTGCCTTGACGCCGCACGTTCACCACCTTCTCGCGTTTCAATCGATCGAGGTGATGCGAGAGCGTCGATGGCGTGATGTCGAGCGCCGCGCCGATATCGCCCGCGATCATGCCGGTCGGATGTGCCGTCAGCAGCAAGCGAACGATGCGCAGTCGCGGTTCGGCGCCCATGGCCGCGAGCATGTCGGCCAGTTGAGCGGTTTCGCGGTCCGCGGGCGTCACAAACGGCAGTATATCTATAGTTCCACAAATATCAAAATACAAGCTTCCGGTGTATTCTCCAGCCAGCACTTTTGGGGCGCAGGCGCACGATGTGCGCCGAACCTGACGAAGAATTCAGAGACTCTTCAGAACCATTTTTCTGACGGGTCGGCTACGATTTGTGTGGACGCATCGGTTCTGTCAGGGAGGAACCACGACATGAAGCGTTACCTGGTTGTTGGCCTTGTCATCGTGGCCGCGAGCTTCTTCCTCGGCACGAAGGCGACGTACGCCCATCACTCCTTCGCGGCCACCTATCTGGAAGATCAGACGGTGCAGATTGAAGGCGAGTTGGTGCAGTTCCTGTTCAGGAATCCGCATTCCTTCGTGCACGTCATGGTGAAGGACAAGGATGGAAAGATGGTGCGGTACGCCGTCGAGTGGGGCGGCGCCGGTCAGCTTGGCGGCCAGGGTGTCACCAGAGAAACGCTGAAGGCTGGCGACCACGTCATTATCTCGGGCGCGCCGGGACGCAATCCGGCCGACCATCGGATCCGCATGGTCACGCTGCATCGCCCGAAGGATGGCTTCGGCTGGGGCAAGCGTCCGGGCGAGACGGTCGACTAACGTTCGACGATCGTGGTTTTCGTAGGGGCGGGTCTTTAGACCCGCCCTTCGTTTTTCACGGCACGCGCGCGACCGCGCCTTTCACGTGCTGCGCTTCTTCGTCCTTGCCTTCCGTCCACACGAACACCAGCTCGCCGCCGCTGCGCGCCACACGCGGATAGCCGATCACGCCGCCTTCACCGTTGGCGATCGTCATCGACGCCGACCGCGCGCCCGAGGGCTCCACGCGGCGCACCTTGAACTGACTGCGTCCGCCGTCGAACTCCACCCATGACGCCACTGCCGATCCATCGTCGAGCAGGTCGATGCCGACGTAGCCGCGCGACACCTTGTCCTCGAGTGCGATGGGCTGACTCCAGGTGCGGCCGGCATCGGACGAAAACGCCGCGAACGAGCGGCCCTTGTTGTCCTTCGCGTTGAACCACGCCACCGCCACCTGACGTCCACGGGCGCTGATCGCGGGTCCGTTCACCGGGCACGAATCGACTTCCCAGTTGTCGTCGTGCACGGTCTTCGGATCGCTCCATTTGCCGTTCTCGAGCCGGGTGACGGCGATATCGCGAATCTCCTTCTCGCTGCGATCGCGGAACGCGGTGATCACGCCCTCGTCGGTAACCGCGGCTGCCGTCGAGCAGCACTCGCACACCCGCGCATTGACCATCGTCTCTGCGGTCTGCTTCAGCGACGCATCGAAGGCTGCGGCATACAGACCAATCGACCCGCCTTCGGGATCGGTGGTGTTGTTTTCCTGGTCGCGTGCATCGAGCCACACCAGACCGAGGCCGCCACTAGGCGGCTCGAACATCGAGACGAATCCATGCTGCGTCTTGGTCTTGTCGCGGTGCGGCTTCTGCGGCTTCGACCACGTCTTGCCCTCGTCTTTCGAGGAGGCAAGCAGGATGTCGTAGCCCTCGGCGATCGGGTTGGTGGAGAGATACCAATTCGAGACCAGCGTGCCATCGCGCATACGCATGACGGTGGGCATGTCGGCGTAGCTGAGGAACCAACTGGCGCCCGATGCCACCTGCTTGGCCTCGGACCATCCCGAGGGTGTCCGTTCCGAAAACTTGAGCGAGGCGGTCTTGTCGGCGGGCTCGACCCAACTGAGGAGCACGCCGCGGCTCGAGACGGTCATCTGCGGTTCGCTGCTGCGCATCGCGACGGGAAGGGCGAGCGGTTCGACTGTGAGTGTCCACGTCGGCGGCGCTGGTGTTGCGCTCGATGCCGGCGCGCGATCGCTCGACGGACTCGATGAGCAGCCAACAAGAAGGATGAGGGCGATGACCGCGGGAATCGATCTAGCGTTCATTGGGGAAGCTTATCAGGCAACTGCCGTTGACTTCCCGATGTCTGTCTGCATAATATCTGTTCATGTCAGGTATCTGGCCATGACAGGTATCAACACCCGGGCGCTCGATCGCGAGTTGAAGCGAGGATCGGCCGAGCTCTTGATCCTGTCGCTGCTCGACGCGCGTCCCAGGCACGGTTACGAACTGAGCAAGTTGATCCGCGATCGATCGGGCGGGCAGCTGAACTTCCATCTCGACTCCCTCTATCCGTTGTTGTATCGCCTCGAGGAGCGTGGATGGATCAAAGGCGCGTGGGTTGAAAAGCCGGACGAGCGACGCCGGCGGTTCTATACGGTGACCTCGCAGGGCCGGCGCGTGCTGGCGCAGCAGAAGAAAACATGGGACGCCTTCGTCGAGGCGGTGCGTCGCGTCACCGGGAACGAACATGCGTAATCCTTCTCCCGGTACCCCTGCGGCCGATCTCGTGCAGCAGTGGCGCGACGATGTGCGTCGGCGATTGGCGTCGTTGCGTCTGTCTCCCGAGCGCGAGGCGGACATCGTCGACGAGCTCGTGCAGCACCTCGAGGACCGATGGCGCGAGCTCGTCGCCGGCGGCGCATCGGCCGACGAAGCGGCGCAGACGACACGGGCAGAATTCCAGGACGGCAACGTCCTCGCGGGATACCTCGGAACGCTTCAACAGGCGCATCAACCGCCGCCGATCACGCCTGGCTCGTCGGTGGGCCACATGCTCGGCGATGTCCATCAGGATTTCCGGTATGCACTGCGAACGATGGTGGCGCGCCCGGGCTTCACGGTCGTCGCCGTGCTGTCGCTGGCGCTGGGCATCGGAGCGAACACGGCGATCTTCAGCTTGTGGAACGGCGTGCTGCACGCCTCGCTGCCGGGCGTGACAGCACCCGAGCAGCTGGTGATGCTGTCGAATCCAAACGAGTCGGGGATGTGGAACGGACGCTTGGACGGCGCTCGTCCGTATCTGACGTACAGTGAATTCGAAGACCTCCGCGATCAGGCCGACAGTTTTTCGGGAGTGCTGGCGTCGCAGGCCAGCCTCAACACCTGGTCGGTTCGCATCGACGGTGGCGATCGCGAGCTGGCCAGCGGACGTCTCGTGTCGGGCGGGTTCTTCGAGGTGCTTGGTGTCGGGCCCGCGCTCGGCCGGCTCTTCACGCCGGCCGACGATCGACGCGAGGTGCCGTTCGCAGTCATCAGCTATCGCTACTGGCAGCGCCGCTTCGGGGGTCGTCCCGACGCGCTGGGCAAATCCCTGACGATCAACAAGGCGCCGCTGACGATCGTTGGCGTCGCGCCCCGTGGCTTCATCGGGGAGACCAGTGGCCAGCAGCCGGATCTCTGGCTGCCGTTGCGGATGCAGCCACGCGTACTGGGGCGGCGCGATCGGCTGCACGATACGCCGCCTGACAAAACGATGTGGCTGCATGTGTTCGGGCGACTGCGGCCGGGCATCTCCCCATCGCAGGCGGGAGTGCAGGCCAACGCGATCTTTCAGGCCGGTCTGCAATCGTTTTACGGTGCTGCCGCAACCGGCGATCGTCGTCGCGAGTTCCTGAACCAGCGGCTCGAGATCACCTCGGGCGCGCGCGGCGCGTCGCATGTGCGCGCCGAGTTCTCGAATTCGTTGACGGCGCTCCTCGCGGCGGTCGCTGTGCTGCTGTTGATCGCGTGCGCGAACCTGGCGAACCTGCTGCTCGCGCGCGGCGCCGCGCGAAAGGGAGAAATCGCGCTGCGCCTGGCGCTCGGCGCCAGCCGTGCGCGCCTCGTCAGACAGCTCGTCACCGAGAGTCTGGTCCTCGCGGCCCTTGGATCTGTGGTCGGCGTAGCGGTCGCGTACGGCCTTCATGGCCCGATCGTCGCACTGCTCGCGAGGTCCGACTCGCGCTTTGACATGAGCTTCTCGCTCGACGTGGTGGTGTTGCTCTTCCTGCTGGGGGCCACCGCGATGGCGACGTTGATCTCTGGTGTGCTTCCGGCGTGGCAGGTCACGCGCGTTGATTCGAGAGCTCCGCTCACCGAACAGAGTCGAGGCGCAATCGGTTCACGCCGGCAGCTCCGTTCGGGTCGAGTGCTTGTGGGCCTTCAGCTCGCGCTCTCGCTGCCGTTGCTCGTCGGCGCCGGTCTGCTGGCGCGGACCGCGTACAACGTGCAACGCGCCGATCTCGGCTTTCCAGCGGACCACTTACTGCTGATACGAGTCGACTTGCGCGAGGGCGACGCGCTTACGCAACGCAGCCGCCGCCGGCTTGACGAGCTCGTCGCGCGAATTCAATCACTTCCAGGTGTGCGGTCAACGAGCTTCTCTCATCTCGGGCTGTTTACAGGAGGGGAGTCGAGGAACTCGATAGCGGTCGAGGATTTCGTGCTCAAGAGCGATAACGACCGCGATTCAGCGGCGGACCAGATCGGCCCGCACTACTTCTCGACGCTGGGCATTCCAATGCGTCTCGGACGCGACATCCTCGACAGCGATATCGGCAGCAGCCGGAAGGTCTGCGTGATCAACGACCTGTTCGCCAGGAAGTTCTTTCAACTTCGCAACCCGATTGGCCTGCACATCACCCTGGTCGACGACCCCGCTGAGCGTACGGCCTGCGAGATCGTGGGCGTCGCCAGGGACGCCCGGACAGCAGGCCTGCGGGGCGAGGTCGAGGCTCGCTTCTTCCGACCGGCCACATCGGCCGCAAGCCCGACGCTGCTGATCCGGACGACGACCGACCCGCGAGGGATGGTCGCGACGGTTCAGAACACCATCCGCAGCGTCGACGCGACGCTGCCCATCGTGTCCTCGGCTACGCTCGAGGACCAGCTCGAGCCGTTGACCGCGCAGGACCGGACCGCGGCGCAACTTGCTGTCGTGTTCGGAAGCGTCGCGCTCGCGCTGGCCGCGATCGGGCTCTATGGCGTGCTGTCGTACGGAGTCGCGCAGCGCACCGGTGAGATCGCGATCCGTATCGCGCTGGGAGCGCATGCGGCGCGGGTGATGTCGATGATCCTCGGAGAGACGATGGCGATGTGTGCGAGCGGGCTGGCCATCGGCGGAGCGATCGCGTACGCGGCCTCGCGCTTGATCGAGAGTCGCCTGTACGGCGTGGCGCCGCACGATCCGCTGACGCTGGCTGCGGCGACTGGACTCTTGTTGGTCGTCGCCCTTGCGGCCACGTATGCTCCCGCATCGCGGGCGTCGCGGGTACATCCGATGACGGCGCTGCGTCAATCGTGAGGCTTCTCTGCATATACTTAGCCTCAGGAGCCGAGCCGGAGATGTATCAGCGAACCTTGATTGCGTTGACCGCGGTGCTGGCGCTGACCATCGCGCTGCGCGCGCAGGACGCGACCCCGCGCATCTGGCAGGGCATCTACACCATCGCGCAGGCCGAGCGCGGTAAGACGACCTTCAAGACCGCGTGTCTGCGCTGTCACGGCGAAGATCTCTCGGGCACCACGGCGCCCGCGCTCAAGGGCGACCGATTTCAGGCGACCTGGGGTGGCGATACCGTTGAGGGTCTCTTCGGCAAGATCCGCGACACGATGCCGCCGAACTTCGGCACCGTCGTCGACGATCAGGCCAAGCTCGATGTCGTCGCCTTCATTCTGCAGACCAATGGGTATCCAGCCGGATCCACCGAACTGCTGATCGACAGCCCCGATCTCTCCGCATCGCAGATTCTCAAGAAGGGCGAGCAGGCGACGGTGCAGAACTTCTCGCTCGTCCAGACGGTGGGATGCCTGCAGCGAGGATCTGACGGGAAGTGGATGCTGACGCGCACCGCCGATCCGTTGACGGCGCGCGACGAGACGCCGTCGGCACAGGCGATCCTGAGCGCGGCCAACCGGCCTTTGGGAACGAAGACGTTCCTGCTCCTGAGCGCGAAGCCGTTCGACCCCGAGTCACATCAGGGCCACAAGATGGAAGCGCGGGGGTTGATCTACAACGAGCCGGGGGATCTGCGGCTCACGCTGACTTCGCTGCGAATGGCTGGAAGCTGCAGCTGAAGTTCTGGGTTCGAGGTTCGAGGTTCGAAGTTCGACGTTCGACGGTTCCTAGTTCCTGTTCGAACGTCGAACATCGAACGTCGAACACCGAACAACAAGTAACTAGTTGATCGCGCAACTCCCCGGCCCTCTTGGATCGCCGCAGTGTCCGCAGGCGCCCACGTCAGAATCCATCGAGCTCGATCCACCGCTTGACGTGTGTGCGGCGAATACCGACAGGCGACGCTGCAGGTCTTTGCTGTGGCACGACGGGCATTCGGCCGCGTCGCTGCCACGCACCAGCGCCTCGAACTCGTGATCGCATTCCTTACAGGCGTATTCGAATAGGGGCATACCGTTCGATCATACCTGACCGAGCGCCACCATTGCCGCCAGTGCGGCCTCCTTCTGATCTTTGCCCCACGGCGGGCCGGCGGATTTGCCGAGCATCGCCACCCGCGTGGACAGCGCCGCTGCGGGCATGCCCAGCGAGCTCAGCGCGCGATCGTGGAGCTCGTGCTCCGGAATCGCAACGAGACGCTGCTGGCAGGCTCTCGCTGCATGCGCGAGTGCCTCGCGGAACAGCACGCCCTCGGCTTTGTGCATGCGGAAGTGCACGGCGAGGATCTCGTCGACCGTCCACGCCGGCATCGGCTTTCCCATCAGCACGGCGCATCCCGAGACGGAGTGACCCTCGCGCTCGGCGCGCGCGACCGCCTCGCGCAGCGCTCGCGTGGCGCGGCGGTGTGCGGCGTCGATGCCTCGCTGCACCAGGCGACGCGCGTCGGCAGCCGGCAGATGTTCGGCGGCGTGGTACGGCTGCTTCGCCCAGCTCGCGTCTTCCTGCTCGACGAGCTCGAGCCTGCGACGATCGACGATCTGGATCCGATCGTCGCCGCCGATGACAACAAGCGCGGCCCACCCCGAGTGAGCCTTGAGACCGAACGCGACCCGCATCGCGACGGTCCTGTCAGACGGCCGCTGATGCGTCGTGCGGTTTGATCCGTCCGCGCGCCGATTCAAACCGGTCGCGCGCTGGCACGAGATGCCCGACCGATCCGAGCCCGTACGGCGGCATGCCGCTGTAGATCGCTTCGTACTGCCCCGCCGACACTCGATACGTCTCGTGCCAGATGCCCACGTCGCCGCGGCTGCGACCCATCCGCTTGTTGAAGTCCACCCACGCCGGCCAGTGCGCGGAGTTGGCGTCGCGGGCGTACTTTTCCAACGCCTCGAACGAACGCCAGTACTGAACGAGCGTTGCCAGGCCCAGCGACTGCGCTCCCAGGAAACCGCTGTCGGGCCGCTGGCTCAATTCCTTCAACATCCGCGGCATCGCAGCGAAGACCGGCAACCACTTGTGCACCTTCCACCATTTGTTCACGCGCATGCCGATGATGAACACGACGAAGTCGCCGTCAATCTGGGCGCACATGCGCTCGGGCAGGACTCGAGCCATACAACTCTCCTGGTGCGATGCGGTGAAGACGGAATGATGCACCGAGCGGCGGCGAATCGCTAGCTGGACGGGGGCTGGGCGGGGGGCTCGCTTCGCTCGCGTGCGGGCGCTCGCTCTCGCTCGCGGTGCGGGGGCTCGCTTTGCTCGCCGTGCGAAGGGCTCGCTTCGCTCGCCCGTGCGGGGCGCTAACCATCATCGGGGTGACGTCGCTTGCGGGCTGTGCGCGGTTTCCGAGCGGGATAGGTGCGGCGTCTAAGATCCGGTGTTCGCCGCAGATATGCGATGAACCGCGCGAGCGCGGGGGCAAGCCGGTCGACGAGACGCAACAGCGCCGGAAGCTCCTCTTCGCTGACGTAGCCCTTCAGGGAGGCTGCGTGCAGCGCATCTCGCACTTCGTTCAGAGAGCGCCGCGAGAACTCCAGAAACCGCGCGAATTCAATGTGCCCGCACGGAAATCCCTCGGCGATGTTGCGACACACCGAGTTGATCGCATCGTCGAGTTGCTCCCGTGCCTTGAAATCGCGCGCGAATCTCGGTCGGTTCGTGAGGCTGAAGATCTGACGGCGCAATTCGTCGGCAAGTTTCCACACCCGCAGATCGGAGTAGCGACGAGC
>Ga0075425_100000767_pt1 | contig 30488 bp, 13 predicted proteins | sample SoiMethybrSBSTD4_FD_75300 | JGI IMG/M metagenome (GOLD analysis project Ga0075425, IMG submission 75300) | Bulk soil microbial communities from a Populus tree surrounding site in Tennessee, USA - Soil MetaG P. TD hybrid SBSTD4 | ecosystem: Environmental > Terrestrial > Soil > Tree plantation... | reverse complement strand
ATCATGCTTTGGAAAAACAAGGCGGTTTCTTTGATCAAAGCAGCTCGCAGGTTTTCATCAAAATCGGGAAACGCCGCCGGGTCCGGCAGAACCCTTTCAAGGTTACGCAGGTACAACCATTGACCTACGAAATTCGAAACCAAAGTTTCGGCACGCCGGTCTGCCACCATGCGCTTTACTTGCTGCTCCAGCACACGAGGCTCTTTCAGCTTGCCACGCTCCGCAAGAGTGAGGAGTTCGTCGTCCGGAATGCTGCTCCACAGGAAAAAAGACAATCGTGAAGCGAGTTCTACATCACTAACCCGGTACGCCACACCGCTCTTTGCTGCAGCGGGATCGACTTCGACTCGGAAAAGGAAATCGGGCGATGCGAGAATTCTCTGAAGCGCCATCCTGATTCCGCTTTCAAAACTGCCTCCATCCCTTGCAACCTTGTAAGGCCCCAACAACGCAGGAATCTCATCCTTATTAATAGGACGCCGATAGGCACGCCGGGCCAGAGTCGTAAGAATCTTCGTCGCGCACGCTTCCTCATCTTTTACTTCTTTTGGATGGCAGACAAAAATCTTACGACGGGTAGGGGTGTCCCCTGGACCTTTCGCTGCGTAAGGTCCAGCGATAGACAACATGCCAACCCCCTCGAAGAACGCCAGTTCACGTGCTGTCTGCTGCACTCCCTCCGGCTTCACTGTGTCCTTCAAAAACGTTGCCGCAACCATGTGCGGACCAGCCTTCACAGGAATACGGACTTCCAGACCATCGTCCAACACGGCCTCCGAACCGGCGCTGTTCTTTCCGCCGACCGTAAACAGTTTCACTCTGGCTTCGTCGAGTCGAATGTCCAGCTGGCGTTCCTGGGAAGCACCGAGAATGGTTTCGGTGTCCTTACCTCGCTGCAAACGAATCTTGATGACGTATTCGGCGTCCAGCGGAAACTGATGGTGCACGGCAATCCCACCGCGCGAGCCAATTGGCAGATCATCGTTTTCACGTTCGGTTTGAACCATGGCGGGAGGAATTTGATAATCCGTCGAAGTGGAGCTCAGAAGCGGATCACCGATAGCCAACCGGCTGATCTTTGCAGCGGCTGAAAGATATTTCTCCAGCAGCATTGGGGATACGCTAAGCACATCACCTATGTTGTCAAAACCATAACCAAAATCATCGGCAGGCAGCAGCGACGCGGAATCAATGTCGAGATCGATCAGGTCACGGATAGCGTTTGCATATTGGAAACGATTGAGACGATATGCGGCCGGCCTGCCTGGATTCGGCTTCGCCGCCGCCGCATCGTCAAGCGAAGTTTCGAGATAATTTGCCAGGGAATCGTATGTGACCTCGTCAGGACGGGGCATGCGCACCGGTGGCATCTCTCTCGTGCGAAGCTTGTGAAGTACCTTCTCCCAAATCGCCGCATTATTCGCCGGGTGATCGATGTCCGCCTTATCGAGCACCACCTCTGCCGTATGCAGCTTTTCGTTGTGGCAGGTCACACAGTATTTATTGATAACGATTTGAGGAGAAGACGTGGAGCTCGTGGGCAGGGATTGAGGCGGCCGGGCCTCGGATCCTTTTATGTAACCAGCTACCGAGACCAGAACGACCGTGCCGGCCAGGAGCATTCTTCGCATAACTCCCCTTGAATGTTAAGCGCCTTTGTTTGAAGACAATTAACTGGAAGAGATGGCGTTGTCAAGCGAATCCCCGTTTCATCCAATCCGAACTGTAGGGCATCTATAAAAGGTGTGAATCAGTTGGAATTGAGCCAGTAGTCCCCTCCTTGCGGTGATACAAGGGGACTATTGCTTCACTCCAATTCATCCCGCGAATCGACTGTGCAACTGTGTTCAATTCACTTCAATTCTGTGTAGTCGACGGGTAGAATGGCGTCACTTTCTTCACCTAACAATTAAACGAACAGAGAAGCGCTCTATCCCGGGAGGAAACCGTGAAAACCAAATCTTCTTTGGTTTGGGTTGGGTTGCTCATTTTGATTTTCGGTTGCGCGGTGGTTTGGGCGCAGGCGACAGCTCAAATTGGCGGAACGGCGAGAGATCAGAGCGGAGCGGTGTTGCCTGGTGTGGAGATTGTTGCAACGCAAACCGATACAGGAATCACGCGCCAAACGATCACGAATGAAACCGGGTCTTACGTCCTGCCTAATCTGCCGATCGGTCCATACCGGCTCGAGGCAGGCTTGCCGGGATTCCGCACGTTTGCGCAGGCGGGAATCGTCCTGCAAGTCAATGCCAGTCCTGTCATCAATCCGGTGTTGGAAGTCGGGCAGGTAACCGAACAGGTCGAAGTTCAGGCGAACGCGGCTCTGGTCGAAACACGAAACGCGGGAGTCGGCCAGGTTATGGAGAATGCACGGATCCTGGAACTGCCGCTGAATGGACGTCAAATCGTCGACCTCATTGCACTTTCCGGCGCGGCGACGCCGGCGCCCGTCAATAATGGCAGCGGGAGAGATACGTTCGCCACCGCCAGCTTCTCCGTCGCGGGTGGATTGAATACGGGACTCACGTACACCCTGGACGGCGCCTACCACAATAATCCGCATAACAATGGCTACATACCGATGCCGTTTCCGGACGCGCTCCAGGAGTTCAAGGTCGAAACGAGCGCGTCGGGCGCGCAAACGGGCATGAAATCCTCCGGCACGGTAAGTTTGGTCACGAAATCGGGAACGAACGCGTTTCACGGCGATCTTTTTGAATTCGTCCGCAACGGCAAGTTCAACGCGCGGAAAGTATTCGCGACGCGAAGGGACACCATCAAGCGCAACCAGTTTGGCGGCACACTCGGCGGACCGGTTGCGAAAAACAAAATATTCTTTTTTGCAGGCTACCAGGCGACAACTATTCGCCAGGATCCGGAAGATAACATTTCGTTTGTTCCCACAGCGGCTATTCTCGCCGGCGACTTTACGGCGTTCGCTTCTGCGGCCTGCAATGCAGGCCGCCAGATCATGTTGAGAGCGCCATTCGTCAATAACCGCGTAGATCCTGCGCTATTCAGCAAACCGGCGGTGGTTCTTGCCGGTAAGCTGCCGAAGACGTCCGACCCGTGCGGAAGAACTGTGTATAGCAATCCGACTCGAACAAACGACCACATGGCAGTAGGCAGGATCGATTACCAGAAGAGCCCCAGGAATTCGATCTTCGCGAGGTATCTGCTCGAGAGCTTGGTTAGCCCGCCGGCGTACTACAGGAATCACAATCCCCTCAGCATAGCGACCTGGGATGATGCACTCGCGCAGGCATTCACAATCGGTGAGACCTATCTGTTCAGTGCGAACGTTGTCAACGCAATCCGCCTGACGGCGAATCGAGACGCCGGCGGAAAATTCGTTCCGGATCTTACGAATGAGGGTCTGGGACCGGGTGATCTCGGAGTTAAGGCATACATTTACCTGCCACACAATCCGCAGATGAGTGTCACCGGGGGCTTCAGTGTCGGTACGCAGGGCGGATCGACAAGAAGCGCGATCTTCGCGGGTAACGACGATCTCAGCGTGCTTCGCGGCAACCATCAGTTGGCCTTTGGCGCGACCGCCGCGCTGTGGTGGAACAACTCCTATTCCGGTTCCACGAATGGGCCGTTCACGTTCAACGGGCAAACGACGGGTTTGGGGATGGCCGATTTTTTCATGGGCTATGCATCGCAGTTCATTAACGGCCCCGTCTCTCCGATGCACAAACGATCAAAATACGTCGGGCTTTACACCGCCGATACCTGGAAGCTCAATCAAAAATGGACCGTGAGTTACGGATTGCGCTGGGAGCCTTACTTTCCAGTCATCGCGACCGATGGCACATTCAGCCACTTCGACGCGGATGCCATGCGAAGGGGCATCAAGAGTAGCCGGTTTAAGAACACACCACCGGGCATGTTCTTTCTCGGCGATCCCGGATTCCAGGGTGGAAAGGCAGGTCTGTACAACCGATGGTGGAATTTTTCGCCACGCCTCGGACTGGCTTGGGATGTGCGCGGCGACGGTCGAACCGCGGTCCGCACATCCATCGGAAAGTTTTACGACTTTGCTGCCACACAATTTCAGAACCCGGCTACGGCGCCGCCATGGTTTCAGCGCTACATCCTGAACAATGTGAGTTTCGAGAATCCTTGGGCGACCTTTCCTGGTGGAGATCCATTCCCACAGCCGTTTGGAGCAGACGTGAGGTCCGATGTCGCATGGCCGCTTTATGGCCTTGTAACCGCGATGGACTATGACACACCGAATATGGAAGTAGTACAGTGGAACCTCAGCCTCCAAAAACAAATCGGAGGCGACTGGCTCTTATCCGCGAGTTATCTCGGAAACCACAGTATTCATCTGTGGGCCAATCAGCACATCAATCCAGCTGTGTTCTTGGGATTGGGGCCGTGCACACTGAATGGGGTTCAATACTCCACTTGTTCCACGGCGACCAATACAGACCAGCGCCGCCGCTTCAGCCTGGAGAATCCGGCGCTCGGACAAAATTTCGGTTTTGTGAATCACCTGGAAAGCGGTGGCACAGCCAGCTACAACGGCATGCTCCTCTCCGTTCAGCGTCGGGCAGCGCGCGGCCTGACGATTAACGGGAATTACACCTGGTCTCATTGCATCACCGATCCTGCGGGGCTGGCTTTTATCTTTGTGACAGCCGCCAATGATGGCTGGACAAATCCGGACAACCGGCATTTCGACCGCGGGAATTGCACCGTGTCTGCGACGGACCGCCGGCATGTTTTCAATTTGTCGGCTGTCGCGGTAACGCCGCGATTTTCTAAGCCGGTGCTGCGCACGATCGCTTCAGGCTGGAGCTTTTCACCGATCTTCAAAATTCTTTCCGGTTCCTACCTGTCCGTGACTACCAATCAGGATCGGGTCTTGAACGGCGTCACAAACCAGCGTGTGAATCAATTGAAGCAGGATCCTTACGGCGACAAATCCGTCGATAAATTCCTCAACCCGGTCGCATTCGAGCTTCCCGCGTTCGGCACGTTCGGAAACTCCGGTATGTCGAGCATCGCGGGTCCTGGCACATGGCAGTTCGATACCGCAATTTCAAGAACGTTTCAGTTACGTGAAACACAGAGACTCGAAGTTCGAGCTGAGGCGTTCAACGTGACCAACAGCTTTCAGATGAACAACCCGAATACGAATTTCAGCAGCAACACATTCGGTCAGGTAACTACCGCCAAAGATCCGAGAATTATGCAATTCGCGCTGAAATATGTTTTTTGATGTGCCGGGTGGAATGGCTTTGCCTCGAAAGCTGGGGCGGTCACAGACCGCCCCTACAGTTTGGGATCACATCACTGTAGGGGCGCACTATGAGCGCCCGCGGTGCAAAGGAATAAATCAACTGCGGCGGAGCGCAGTGTGGAGGATCAAATGAACGATTTACCGGAACGAATCGGAGTAAGGGTGCTGATGGGTTTGTTACTTTCTGTTCTGACCTGCACCGTTGTTTTGGCGCAGTCGACAGCGCAGATCAGCGGCGTTGTGCGCGATCAGAGTGGCGCTGTATTGCCTGGAGTGGAGGTCACGGCCACTCAAACCGACACTGGCCTTGTTCGAAACGTGGTGACGAACGAAACCGGTTTATATACGATGCCGAACCTGCCGGTAGGGCCTTATCGGTTGGAAGCGATGCTCCCGGGCTTCACCACTTTTGCGCAAACCGGAATCGAACTGGCAGTTGGGGCGAATCCTGTAATCAACATCAGTCTGACCGTGGGTCAGGTTTCGGAGACAGTCGAGGTTCAGGCGAATGCGGCGTTAGTCGAGACGCGGAGTACCGGCGTCGGGCAGGTCATCGATAACACACGGGTGCTCGAACTGCCCCTCAATGGCCGGAACGTGACCGAATTGATTGTCCTTTCTGGCGCGGCCGTGAACGTAGGAAATGTGGGCACTCAGCGAAATTACCCAACGCCTGGCATCGTCATCGCGGGCGGTTCACCGATGGGCGTTACATACCTGCTGGATGGTGGGACGCATAATGATCCTTATAACAACCTCAGTTTGCCTATGCCATTCCCCGATGCACTGCAGGAGTTCAAGGTCGACACTAGCGCGCTTACGGCTCAATACGGGCAGCACGCGGCGGGTGCAGTTAACGCGGTGACAAAATCGGGCACCAATGATTTCCACGGCGACGTTTTCGAATTTTTGCGAAACGGTTCGCTGAACGCTCGTAATGCTTGGGCCACGAGTCGGGATTCGCTAAAACGGAACCAGTTTGGCGGCACACTGGGAGGACCGCTCGTAAGGAACAAGCTTTTCTTCTTTGTGGGTGAGCAAACGACGGTCCAGCGTTCGGCGCCGACAACATCCGAAGCATTCGTTCCGACACCGTCAACGCTCGCGGGTGATTGGACGGCGATTACTTCGCCGGCATGTAATACGGGCCGGCAGATCACCTTGAGGGCACCGTTCGTCAACAATCGTATCGACCCTTCTTTGTTCAGTGTTCAGGCCTTGAATCTCCTAAAGCAAAAAGGTTTCCCGACCACGTCGGATCCATGCGGCAGAGTTTCTTTCGGACAACGAAGTGTGAGCAACGAACATGTCCTTGTGAGCAAGGTCGATTTCACAAAAACTCAGAAACACACGCTGTTCGGCCGCTGGACGTATGCGCGTCTGGATACTCCAACAAATTTTGATGGTTCGAATCTGCTTTCCGCCACCACAGCGGACTATAAGCAACGAGCGCAGTCGTTCGTATTGGGCGATACCTACTTGATTGGCGCCACCACCGTGAGCTCCTTCCGCGCCACGCTGCTTCGCACGGTGAACGATAAACGTAGCCGAGATTATTTCTCGTTGACAGACATTGGAGTGAAAGGTGTTTACATTCCCCCGGGCGAAGCGAAGTTCTCCTTAATCAGCGTGGCCGGCGGCTTCAATATTTATGGAGGGCCCGGAGCTCCCGGTTACAACAACGCCATCGCCACTCAGCTTGCCGAGGATATCAGTACAGTCCGAGGAGCGCACCAGCTTGGCTTCGGAGCGAACTTCATCCACACAAACATGAACTTCGAGTACACGACGCAGGCCAGGGGCGAGTTTCAATTTACCGCCACCACGACGGGAATGGGACTGGGCGATTTTATGACAGGCAAGGCGAATCAGTTCCGGCAGCAGGGAGTGACCACATATTACTTTCGCCAGCACTATATGGGTCTGTATTTGCAGGATACGTGGAAAGCGAATGCCCGGCTGACGGTGAACGCCGGGTTGCGATGGGAACCTCATTGGGTGCCCTGGGAGAAACGAGGGCGCGTTCTGAGTTTCGACAAAGCGCGGTTCGATCAGGGCATTCGAAGCAAGGTTTTCAACAACGCTCCTGCGGGCCTGCTGTTTCCGGGTGACGCCGGCGGTCCAACCAATTCATTTAGTGGCGACACCTGGCTGCTATTCTCGCCACGCCTTGGATTGGCGTGGGATCCAGCGGGAGATGGCCGCATGACGATTCGCGCAGCATACGGGTTGTTTCCCGATTATCCGCACCTTTTTCACTACGATCACATCAAGGCCAGTCCGCCGTGGGGAGCGGACATCTTTATTGCCAGCCCGGCGGGCGGTTTTGAGGAGCCGTGGAGAGACATTCCGGGAGGTAACCCTTTCCCGATTATCGTCGATGCGAACGTGCGATTCAGCGACGCTTTGTCAGTCGTTTCGATCCCGAAAAAAATCAAGCCGCCATACATTAATCAGTGGAACCTCAGCATTCAGCGACAAGTTGGCCGGGATTGGCTGGTGGCGGCGAACTACCTCGGCAATAGCATGATTCACGTGATGAGTTCCGCGGAGCTCAACCCCGCAGTCTTTTTGCCGGGGAGTAGTTGCGTGATCAACGGAAGAACCTATAGCCCGTGCTCGTCAACGGCCAATACGGCACAGCGACGCCTGTTCACGCTCCAGAATCCGGTCGAGGGACCCAAATACAGCAACACCGTTCTATTTGACGACGGTGGAACCACTCATTTTGGCGGGCTGCTGCTTTCGGTTCAAAGACGGCGGAGCAACGGCATGACTGTCCAAGGAAACTACACATGGTCGCATTGCATTGATGAAGGCCCAACGTTCGATATTAATGGTCCCGGCAGGACGAGTCTCGAGCGCCGCGGATTGGATTACGGAAATTGTGATTCCGATCGGCGGCACAATTTCAATCTGTCGACCGTATATGAGGTACCGCAGTTTTCGAATCGTACGCTGCGGACGTTGGCGACCGGTTGGAGCGTTTCGGGAATAGTGAGGATTCTTTCCGGCAGCTATTTGTCGGTCGGAACCGGCGTGGATGGAGCACTGACTGGATTCAGCAACCAACGCGCCAACCAGGTGTTGTTCGATCCCTACGCGCCGCAAAAGAACAACTCGCTCTGGCTTAACCCCGCGGCTTTCGCTCAGCCGGCGTTGGGCACGTTTGGGAATTTGGGTCGCAACACTGTCGCTGGCCCTGGACGGATTGTCATTGATATGGGCCTGACGCGAAGTTTTCAGATTCGCGAAAAGCAGTCGATCGAATTTCGAGCCGAGGCATTCAATCTGCCCAACCATATGAATCCGGGCAACCCGGTATTGAATCTGAGCACGGCAACTTTCGGTCAGATACGCTCGGCGCTTGATCCCCGAATCCTGCAATTCGCGTTGAAGTATGTGTTCTGAAGCGGTAGGGGCGGTCTATGACCGCCGCTACAGTTTCAGCGCCGCCTTCACGCGCGCGGGAGTGAACGGCGCGCGGCGGATTCGAACGCCAGTCGCATCGAAGATCGCATTGGCAATGGCTGCGCTCGTCGGGCCGGTAGAAGGCTCACCGGCGGACAAGTGAGGAAGATCGGGCCTGTTCGGCTTTGGATCCCCATTGACGATCACGACGTCGATCTTATCGGGCACGTCGACGTGTCGGAGGATAGGATATGTCACCCAATCGGTACTCGTAATTTTCGTGTTATCGAAAGTGACCTCTTCTTTCAGTACGCGGCTTGCCGACTGCAGCAAATTGCCTTCTACCACATTGCGCAATCCATCGGGATTGATGACGAGTCCGCAATCGTGCGCGCATACGAATCGTTTGACGCGAACGTTTCCGTTGTCGAGGTTCACTTCGACTTCCGCTATCGTTGCGACGAGCGTGCCGTTACCTCCACCGCTTGGAGCGGATATGCCGCGTCCAGTCACGACGCGTCCGTTTCCGCGCGGCCGGGGCGACGGACGCGTGTCCCAGCCATACGCGTCGGCTGCGGCTTTGAGCACAGCGATCGCACGCGTTCTACCGGCGTTACCGTTTGCAGGACGATATTTCAAACGAAATTGAATTGGATCTATCCTCAACGCCGCGGCGATCTCGTCTATGAAAGATTCTCCGGCGAATGTCGTCTGCGGACTCTGAGGCTGGCGCAAATTTGAAACGCGGAGTGGCGACTCCCAGGCTAATCCGAGAGCAACGGAGTGTGTTGTTACGCGTTTGTTCGGAATGTCGTAACCTTGCGCCGGGCTGGCAATGTTGCCATTGCGCAAGGTGGTGCTTCTGGCGCCTGTCATCTGACCGACGAGCGTTTCGAGCGGCCCTGTTTCTCGGGAAGCGACCCAATTGTTTGCATTAGCCCATGTCGAATCGTAGTCGAGCGCCATCAGATTGCCTTGCGCGTCAAGCGCCGCTTTCATTTTGAACACGCCGGCAGGCCCTTTCGGATCCCACGCGGTTGCATCACTTCTCGTCCACTGCAAGCGAACAGGTTGGCCCACTTGGGAGGCCAATAAGGCGGCCTCATAACCCACGTCGCCCGCCTCATTGCGGCCGTAAGAACCGGGGCCATGCACCCAGATGGCGCGCACTTTTTCTACCGGCATCCCGAGAAGCTCCGCGATGCCTCTGCGCGTGTCGTAAATTTTCTGGGTACCCGACCAGATCTTCAACTCGCCATTTCTCGGATCTGCAACCGCGCAGGCTGGAGTAAAGCTGGCGTGCGAGTTGAACGGAAACTCATACGTGGCTTCAATCACCTTCGCCGCGTTTGCCAGCGCCATATCAACATTTCCACTCTCGTTCTTGGAATCGGCGAGACTGGACGCTTTCCGCATGTAATCGTACAAACCTTCCGAAGTCGGGAAGTTCGGCGCCGAAGGGACCTGCCAGTTCACCTTGAGTTGCTGCGCGGCCTTGATCGCCTGTTCTTCTCGCTGGCAAACGACACCGACATAGTTGCCTTTCGTGACGACTTTAATAAAACCGGGGATGTTCTTAACCGATGATTCATCGACGCGCACCAATTTGGAACCGGGAATCGGTGGTTTCACACTGCGTCCATGAACCATGCCGGGAACCTTCACGTCGATGTTGTAGGTGTATTTGCCGGTGGCCATCAGGGGAATCTCGTCACGATGAATCGACTTGCCTACGACTTTGAGGTCCTGTACGGCCTTCCGGTTTGCCACTCCGGATACACTCAGGGGATTGCCGTACATTCCGTTCCACGTCAGCGTTGTGTTGAAACGTTGTCCGCCGATCAGTTCTCCGTAACTGATTTTCTTGGAAGGATCGTTCGTGACAGTGATGAAACCATTGCTGACGGTGAACTGGTTGGCCGATAAACCCATTCGCTTGGACGCCAGTTCGAGCAATACTCGCCGCGCCTCCGCGCAAACACTCCGAATACTCGGACCCGCCTGTGAGATGGACGATGATGCGCTAGAGCCTCCCTGATCGACGGTCATCTGCGAATCTCCCATGATGACTCGCGTGTTTTCATATGCGACATCAAGTTCGTCAGCCATCATCTGCCGCAGGGCCGTTCCAGTTCCTTGACCATTGTCTGTCTTGCCGAAGAAAAGAGTTGCTGTTCCGTCCGGAGCGATGGAGATGAAGGAATCGACTTGCCTGGGATCGGGGCCGGCGGTGAGGTACGGGCCTGTGGTCTGCGGTACAGGCGCCGCTTCGGCAGTCGGAGTTGCCGCAGTGGCGTCGGTGAGAGCCGACATGCTGAAGCCAATAACAAACACACTCGAACATTTGAGGAAATCTCTGCGGGAGGTGCCTTCCTGACGGATCGTGGATTCTAACGTCTGCAAAATCGGCGCGAATTCTTTTGGGAATGTTGTTTTGCTCTTCATGCGACCCCCTTATCGTTAGATCCGCCTTTCGCTGATGTAGTCAACTTGATCGCTCGTTTGATGGCATCGTGAACTCGATAATACGTTCCACACCGGCACAGAATGCCGTTCATCGCTTGCCGAATTTCCGCGTCCGTCGGATGCGGCTTCGCATCCAGGAGCGCCTTCGCATTCATCATTTGACCGTTCATGCAAAAGCCGCATTGAAAAGCTTGCGCCTCAATCCACGCCTGCTGAATCGGGTGTGGCTTTTCAGGCGTGCCGAGGCCTTCCAGTGTTGTGATGGCTTTTTCTTTAACAGAGGAAACGGGAGTGATGCAGGACCGGATCGCTTTGCCTTCGACAATCACGGTACAAGACCCGCACTGACCCAGGCCGCAACCAAAACGGGGTCCGTGAAGATCGAGGTCGTTGCGCAGAACGAAGAGCAACGGCGCCGAAGTGTCGGGAATATCCACCGACACGGACCGACCGTTTACCTTCAGGTTGACGATGCTCATCTGATTTTCTCCTCCGCGCTGGATGGGTATAGGGCAATTGAATGGATGGCCTGAATCTAGGTTCACGAGGCTTTTAGTGTCAAGGAAATACACTGCGCGAATAGCGTTTGACAGCATTAGCACGTCGGTGACAATATCGCGGCAAATTCCAAAGACAGACCGAAGCTGGGAAGACTGTTTGTCCCTTCAACACGCGAGGATTTATGAGAGGTAAGCTCGTCCGAACGATGCTGGCTGCTTTCATCATTGGCGTAATCGGCTCTGCGACACTTTGGGCTCAGGCAACGGCTCAGATCAGCGGAACAGTGAAGGACCAGAGTGGAGCGGTATTGCCCGGTGTGGACATTAGTGCGACGCAAACTGAAACAGGTATTACGAGAACAACCGTCACGAATGAAACAGGATCTTACGCTCTGCCAAATCTGCAGATCGGTCCTTATCGCCTCGAAGCGTCACTTTCGGGATTTCGCACATTTGCGCAGACGGGCATTGTCCTCGAGGTCAATAGCAGTGCTGTGGTCAATCCTGTCTTGGCAGTGGGGCAGGTGACGGAGGCCGTCGAGGTTCAAGCCAACGCGGCTCTCGTCGAAACTCGAAGTGCCGGAATCGGGCAGGTCGTCGAGAACGCGCGCATTCTCGAACTGCCGTTGAATGGGCGTGCCGTGGTCGAATTGGTCGGACTTGCTGGAGGTGCTACTCCGGCCCCGCTAGTTACCGGCGCCAGCAGGGATCCCTGGGCTCAGGCCAGCTTTTCGGTGGCCGGCGGGTTGAACACAGGTCTCGCCTACACGCTGGATGGTGCGACTCACAACAACCCGCAAGATAACGGATACGCAGCGATACCATTTCCCGATGCGCTGCAGGAATTCAAAGTTGAAACCAGCGCAACGTCCGCTCAGAGCGGTATGAAATCCGCAGGGTCGGTTAACCTGGTAACAAAATCCGGCACCAACGAATTTCACGGAAGTCTCTTTGAGTTCGTTCGCAACGGAAAATTCAATGCACGTAATGCCTTCGCTACACGACGCGACACCATTAAGCGCAACCAATTTGGTGGAACCTTTGGCGGGCCGATCGCCAGGAACAAATTGTTTCTGTTCGTCGGCTACCAGGGCACGACTCTTCGTCAAGACCCATTGGATGTGATTTCATTTGTGCCCACAGCGGCAATGCTGGCCGGTGATTTCACAACTTTTGCGTCAGCGGCTTGCAATGGTGGACGACAAATGACCCTCCGGGCACCGTTCGTGAACAACCGTGTGGATCCCGCACTGTTCAGCAAACCCGCCGTCGCATTGTCGGCCAAACTGCCGAAAACCACGGATGCCTGCGGCAAAGTGATTTATGGAAACCCGACGCTGACGGACGATCACCAGGTGGTCGGGCGCATGGATTACCAGCGGAACGCGAATCACTCCATCTTTGCGCGTTATTTAGTCGATAAAATCCATATACCCGCGGCATTCGATCTCAACAGAAATCCACTGAGTCTGTCCAATAGCACTGCCGGTCTGGCTTCGGATGGTCTCACTCAAGCATTCACGATCGGTGATACCCATCTGTATGGCGCCAACATCGTCAACGCATTTCGCCTCACTGCAAATCGGATCCCAAGCGGTAAGTTCGTGCCCAACGCGGTCGCCGAGGCAGGTCTAGGTCCGACCGACATCGGGGTGAAGGCTTACACTTATAAGCCGCACGACCCTCGGTACAACGTCACCGGTGGATTCAATATCGCTTCATTCGGCGGTCCAAATAAGGTTGCGCTTTTCGCGGCGAGCGATGATTTGAGCATGGTGCGCGGCAATCACCAATTCGCTTTTGGCGCAAATGCAGCAGCATGGTGGGTAAACCAATATACGGGAACCTACCATCTGCAATTCACGTTCAATGGCCAGACCACGGGGTTGGGCATGAGCGACTTCCTTATGGGCAATGTATCTCAACTGACCAACGGTTCTCCCGGCGCGCAGAACAAACGGACGAAGTTCCTGGGAGTCTACGGTTCGGATACGTGGAAGATCAGACCGCGCCTGACGTTGAATTATGGCCTTCGTTGGGAGCCGTTCTTTCCGATCGTTTACAGAGAAGGTGGAGCCCTTCATTTCGACCACGATGCCTTCGCAAAGGGAATCAAGAGCACGCAGTTCACGAACACGCCGGCCGGTGTGTTCTTCCCCGGGGATCCTCAGTATCAAGGTGGATTGCAAGGAATGTTCAACCAGTGGCGAAATGTTTCCCCTCGTGTTGGGTTCGCGTTGGACGTAAAAGGTGACGGCCGGACCTCCATCCGTGGCTCAGTCGGGACGTTTTACGACTTTCCGGCCACCGAGTACCTGTACCCGGAGCTTGAACCACCTTGGCTGCCATTAATAACGGTCAACGACGTCAACTTTGAAAATCCGTGGACCAACTATCCTGGTGGCGATCCGTTTCCGAAGCCATACGGAAAGAGTGTCGGCCGCGATGCGCCGTGGCCGCTTTATGCTCTTGTGACAGCACAGGACTATGACACGCCTAACATGAAGGTGACGCAGTGGAATCTCAATATTCAAAAACAGGTTGGTCCGGATTGGCTCGCCTCGGCAAGTTATCTGGGAACCAGCAGCATTCACATCTGGTCGATCCAACAAATCAATCCTGCAGTGTACCTGGGATTGGGACCCTGCACGATTGGCGGTGTGAGCTACGCGACATGCTCCACGACAGGCAACACCGATCAGCGCCGACGGTTCAGCCTCGAGAATCCACAAGCGGGAAAATTCCTGGGTTATGTAGACCATCTGGACAGCGGAGGTACTGCCAACTACAACGGTCTGCTGCTGTCGGTTCAGCGCCGCGCTGCGCGGGGCATAACGATGACGGTGAACTATACATGGTCGCACTGCATCAGCGATTTCGCGCCTCAAGGAGCAGCGCAAGGTTCAACCGGGAATACCGGATGGACAGACCCTGATAATCGAAGATATGAGCGTGGCAACTGCAGTCAGGCTGCAACAGACCGGCGGCACATTTTGAATGTGTCGGCACTGGCGTCAACACCGCAGTTTTCGAATCGGACATGGCGCGCCCTGGCCTCGGGTTGGCGTCTTTCACCGATCGTGAGAGTGCTTTCGGGCAGCTATCTCACGATCAGTACGACGCAGGATAGATCGTTGAACGGAATCGCCAGTCAGCATGTCGATCAGTTACTGAAAAATCCTTATGGGGAAAAATCCGTCAGCAATTACCTGAATCCCGCAGCGTTCGCTCTGCCCGCGATCGGCACGTTCGGGAATGCCGGAAGGGGCAGCATTCTTGGTCCGGGTACCTGGCAGTTCGATGCGGCCTTGACACGAACATTCCAGTTCCGTGAGATGCAGAGACTGGAGTTTCGAGCGGAAGCCTTCAACATCACGAATAGCTTCCGCATGACGAACCCGGGTACGGTCCTGAATAGCAACACGTTCGGTCAGGTAACATCGGCTTTGGATCCAAGAATCATGCAATTTGCCTTGAAATATTTCTTTTGAACTTGGAGGAGCATGAGACTTCAACTCTTGTTACTGGCGGCATTGTTATCAGTCGGTTTAACGGCGACCCCTTTAATAGCTCAGGAGGATGGCGAATATCTTTTCAAGACGTATTGCGCAATTTGTCATGAGCCTGGACCAGGTGAGGAAGTGCGAGCACCGGGACGTGACGTGCTCAGGCAAATGACGCCGGAACATATCCTGCAGGTACTCGAGACCGGCGCTATGAAAACGCAGGCCGCCGAGCGCAGTCGGGCTCAACGACGTACTTTGGCCGAGTATCTTGCCGGAAAGGTTTTTGGAAATACCCCGCCTGACGTCATTGCACGCTCCGCATTTTGCGGCAGCTCATCACCGGCCGGAATCCAAAACTCGAATGGCACGGAGTGGAACGGCTGGGGCGCCGGCATCACCAACACGCGATTCCAAACAACGAAGGCTGCTGGTTTAAGCGCCGAAGATGTCCCGCGCCTGAAACTCAAATGGGCGTTCGGTTATCCTGGCGCCACATCCGCGGGCACGCAGCCGGTTGTCGTGGGTGGGCGTCTGTATGTAGGAACAGCTGAAGGCGACGTGTTCGCACTCGATGCGAAGAACGGCTGTATTTACTGGACATTTCAGACCGACGCCGGTGTCCGAAGTCCCGTCACCATTGCAAAGACAACCGACGGAAAGTTAGCAGCCTACTTCGGCGACCAATCCGCCAACATGTATGCAATCGATGCGGAAAATGGAAAACTACTTTGGAAGATCAAGGTCGATGACAACTCTCGCGCTGCAATCACTGCAGCACCGGCTTTGAATGGCGGCCGCCTGTATATCCCGGTCTCGTCCCGTGAAGAGTCTCAAGTCGATGATCTGAAGTTTCCATGCTGCACGTTTCGAGGAAGCGTACTCGCGGTCGATGCATCGAATGGAACCGTGTTGTGGAAGACCTACACGGTTACAGGAAAGGCGGATCAGATCGGCAAGAACAGCATTGGAACCCAGTTGTGGGGGCCTTCTGGAGCGGCAATTTGGAATACTCCAACCATCGATCTTAAACGCCGTGTACTGTATGCGGGCACCGGCAATAACTACTCGATTCCGGCAACCGAGGCGTCCGATGCCGTAGTTGCCTTCGATATGGATTCTGGAAAAATCCGTTGGATCAATCAGGTGATGGCGAACGATATTTGGAATCGCAGCTGCGGGCGCCCGAACATTCGCAACGAATTTACGTGCCCGGATGCCGAAGCACCCGATGCCGACTTTGCCTCATCCCCTATCCTCACCGAGCTCAAAGGCGGCCGGCAGATCATCATCGCCGCGAACAAATCGACGCTTTATGCACTCGACCCCGATCACGATGGCAAAATCCTTTGGCAGGCACAGATCGGCAAGAACCGGAACGGCGGCATCATGTGGGGAGCGGCGGTGGAAGGTGAGACCTTGTATGCCGCCAACCAAAGTTTCGACGCGAAAAACCCCGAAGCGAGCGGCGGAGTAGCTGCTTTCGACGTGACGAGCGGAAAGGTGATCTGGTCCGTGCCGCCTCCTTCGTGCGACAACAGAAAAAACTGCAGGCCGTCGCACTCAGCGGCGGTAACAGCTATCCCCGGCGTCCTTTTTGCCAGCACCTGGGATGGACGGCTGCAAGCTCTGTCGACACGAGACGGCAAAGTCATCTGGGAATATGACACATCGAAAGAATTTCAAACGGTGAACGGCATTAAAGCCAACGGAGGTTCAACCAGCAACGCGGGGCCGACCGTAGCGGGCGGTATGGTTTACGTTAACTCCGGTTACTCGCATCACGGCGGGATTGTTCCCGGCAACGTGTTACTTGCGTTTTCGGCAGAGTAATCCAGCGTAGAACTGCTTTGCCTCAGAAATCGTTTGCGGGCGCTCATAGAGTGTCCCTACAGTTGGGGGACGGCAAAACTGTAGGGGCAGTCTATGACCTCCCACAATTTCTGAGGCAAAGCCGGCTAGAAGACAAATTTCAGCGCGAACTGAAGAATCCTTGGATCGAAAGCGGTCCGCAGTTGGCCAAACGTACGGTTATTCAGAACGGTATTCGGGTTCTGGGGGCGGAAGCTGTTGGTGACGTTGTACGCTTCGCCTCGGAATTCCAGCCTTTGTTTTTCCCGTAACGTGAAACTTCTCGACAACGCCAGATCGAAGCTCCACGTTGCGGGACCGCGGATGCTGTTACGACCCATGTTCCCATAGGTGGCGATGGCCGGTACCGCGAACGCGTTCGGGTTCAGATACAACTGCAATGGTTCGACCGGCCCATAAACGTCGCCGAGGATTTGATTCGGCCGCTGCAGAAGATCTCCGGTTCCACCGTTCAATGCGAGGTCCTGCCCCAGCGTGACGGTGAGCGGACTGCCAGACGACAGACGATAGATTGGCGCGAGTCTCCAGCCGGTGCCTATCGCGCGCATTGCAGGATTTACGAATCGCGGCGACTCCAGCACGGCAGTCAGATTAAAAATCTGTCGCCTGTCTGTATCGCAATTTCCCCAGTCATACCGGCGATTGCCGCGAATGTTGTACGTCTGTGACGCACGCGGACCTGCGGTCTTGAGGGATGTGTTGTAGTCGCCGACACAATGAGACCACGTGTAATTTGTGTTGATGTTCACGCCTGCGGCCGGCCGGGTCTGCAGGCCCATGAGCAGACCTCCGTAACGCTGCGTTCCCTGAGCAGTTTCGTCCATCAATTGTCCAATGAACTGTCCATCTGCATATCGCTCCAAACTCAACTTGCGCCGCAGGTCCGAAGTCGCGCTGGTCGAGCACGGGTTATAGGTCTTTCCGTCGGGAAGAACACATGGTCCACCCGGAATGTAGATCGACGGATTGAGAGCTTCCTGTCCCGGTATTTGAGTGGTGATGCTTGCCAAGTACGTGGCAGAGAGAATGGAGTTCGTCGAAATTTGTCTTTGAATGCTGACGTTCCACGTTGAAGTCCGTGGGACCTTCTGGTTGTACGGTTGTGAGATGAATAAGCCGAACGGTCCGAATGTTATGTTCTTGTCGAGCACTACCGGCCCGAGATTGTAGCCGGGAACTCCACGCCACGGATCATCGAAGCCGCCGGGAGGCGCCGTGACCTGGACGCGTCCTCCAAACGGCGGAGCTGTGCCGAGCTCACCGCTAAATTCCATTCCGACGATTTCGTAGCTGTAACCGTAAGAGCTCCGGACAGACGTGCGGCCATCAGCCGTTAGCGTCCATGCCAAACCCACTCGCGGCGAAAATTGGCTCCATTGTTTGTATTGCCCCGCGCGTTCATTGGGAAATCCGGGATCGCCCGGGTAATAGAAACCGGCGGGCGCTTTCAAGTAAACGGTGCTTTTAATGCCTTGCTGAAAGCGCGAGTAATCGAAGTTGTATGCGTCACCACTCAGTCTCTGCTCCGGCAAATACGGCTCCCATCGCAGACCGTAATTCAATGTGAGGCTCGGCGTTGCTTTCCACGTATCCGTTACGTACGCCCGCGGATACCAACGTTGCGGCTCATGTCGCTGAGTAAAGCCCTGCTGAAAGGTGCTCAATTGGCCGGTCATGAAGTCGCCCAGCCCTGCACCGGTGAACTCGCCGGTGAAGTTGAAAACTCCGGCGGCCAGCGAGCTTGTCAACGCGAGGTGGTAGGTGTGATTCACGCCTCCGCCGAACGACAGCTGATGAGTTCCACGGACGAGGCTGATGTCATCACTGGCGTCATAGGCCTTAGTAAAAAGAAAGTCGTTGGGCTTCGACGTTTGGTTCAAGTTAAATCCGCCGGTGATCGTGAGACTCATGTGCTTCGGCGTGTAACCGCAATAGATGTTCACGCCCATGTCACAGGCGGAGAACCACTCGTTTCCGTACCGCCCGAGCATCTCGCGGTTGTAGGCGGCCCGGAACGAATTGACCATCGTTGAACCAATCAGGTAGGTGCTGCCCACCGCGATCGATGTTCCGAGATTGCTGTTCGTGATGTCTCCGACCAGCAGGATATTGCTCGGATCCGATTTCCAAGCGCTCGGTTTGCGCTCACCAGTAACCATGTACCGCCCAAAGAGAGAATGTCGATCGGATTGTTTGTAATCGATACGGCCTATGCCCTGTCCGTTGTTATTAATGGTTCTTTGGCCATACGTGATCAGACCGCAAGCATCATCTGTCTTCGGAAGTTTCTTGATGACATTAACCGCGGCGGGACTGAACAGTCTCGGATCGATTCGATTGCCTACGAGTGGCGCGCGTAATGTCAGTGCTCGCGACTGGCATTGAGTCGAAGCCACCGTGGTCCAGTCGCCCGCCAGCATTGCGGCTGTGGGTAAGAAGGCCTGTACGTTGGCAGGGTCTTGTCGAATCGTCGTTTCCTGATAGCCCGCAAAGAAGAAGAGCTTACCCTGGCGGATCGGACCACCGATTGTTCCGCCGAACTGATTCCGTTTCAGCGTGCTGTTCTTGATGGCGAAATAGTTGCGAGCGTTGAACAGATCGTTCCGCACAAAATCGAACGCATCGCCATGAAATTCGTTCGTACCGGATTTCGTCACAGCGGCAACGGCCGACCCCGTTCCAATCTCGGCGGTCAATCCACTCGTGCGGACATCGAATTCCTGAAGCGCGTCGGGAAAAGGCAAAGCATTACCCGACGTGCTTGTATAGTTCATGTGGTTCGCGCCATCGAGCTTGTAATCCACTCCAAAGGCCAAACCACCTCCCATGGAAACCCTCTGGCCACCCAGCGCGCGATTCGTCATGCTGCCGCCGTCGACTGCGCCTCCGTTGAGGAGGAGAAGAGATTCAACGGTGCGGCCATTCAGCGGCAGTTCGAGAATACGTTGTGTCTCCATAACCTGCGAGATGCCTACCGTCCGAGTTTCAACCATCGCGACGTTCGCCTGAACTTCGATGCTGTCGGAAACCTGTCCAACCTGTAACAACACATTGATCGCGGGACTGCTATTCACCTGCAACTCGATGCCGGTTTGTACGTAAGTTCGAAAACCCGGCAACGATGCTTCCAATCGATAGGAACCCAGCGCCAGGCTGGGCAATACAAACGATCCGGTTTCGTTGCTTACGGTCGTCCGCATGATGCCGGTCTCGATTTGCGTTACGCTGATTTCGACGCCCGGCAAAACCGCTCCACTTTGGTCTCGGACCGTCCCGGTGATCTGCGCCGTGGCTTGCGCTGCAGCGTCAGCCATAGAGATCCAGACGAAAAGCAACGCGAGTGACAGGAAAATTCCAGTCGACTTCATGATTCCTCCACCAATTTGTATTAGTAATGTTGCGGACGGACGTTCACTTCGCGGGGCGACGCGCTCCATAAGAACCGCCGCCTCCCAATTCTCCGCGTTTCAAAGCCTCGATTTCATCGGGAGTCATTGGAGTCGCACCTAATTTAACGAGAAGATTCAGAGTGTCCTTCTGCACGGTCCAGAAAGCGGCATTCATCGATGAGGGGCTGATTCCTGAAGCCATACTCCACGGCGTTTCGCCGTTCCGAGCCTTGACGTTTATTTTTGCGCCCCTGTCGGCCAGAAACTGCACCATGGCCGTGTTGCCTGTGAAGGCCGCCGCGTGCATTGGTGTCTGACCGGAGGCATTTGTCTCATCGATGTCGGCGCCAAGTTCAACGAGGAGTTTGACAGCTTCGACGGCTCTTTTCTTTTCCTCTTCGGGCCGGAACGCGTCGAAGACTCCTCCTGCGGCGGCCATTAACGGAGTCGTATTGATGTTACCCGTTAGTGCGATCGTCGAGACTCCTACCGAAGGCAGCCGTGGATCCGTGCCCGCCTCCAGCAGGATTTTCATCAAGTCCACATCGGCACAAACGGCGGCGAGAAAGAACGCTGTTGCGCCGACCATGCTGGGTGCACTTTCGCCATGCAGCCCGACGGTAGTGCCGAACGTCATTAGTGTCTTTTTAATTCGCGCGTTCGGATTCGCGCCATGCGCGAGCAGGGCTTTCGTCAGTTCGTGCATGTTCGTCGGTCTTACTTTGTAGAACGGGTCAAAGGCCGCAGTCGGCGCAATACTCGTGATGTCTGCGATTCCCTGCGCGACGGAGTAATGCAAAGCGGTAACACCACTGGCGTCCTCGACATTCGGATCCGCGCCTTTTTCCAGAAGAAACAATGCAACCGCTTCGTTGCGGCTGGCGCTGGCGACGGTTAGAGCGTTTCCGAATTTCGGAGCAATGGTCTTCGGGTCGGCGCCTTTGGCCAGGAGTACGCGCGCAGATTCCAGGTCACCCGATTGAGCGGCAAACATGAGAACGGTGAATCCACCGACCGTTTGGCCATTGACATCGGCGCCGCTCTCCGCCAGGAGTTGAACAACATTCCCAAACTTTCCAGCAGCAGCCCACATGAGAGCGGTTTGCCCTCGTTCGGATGCCTTCGCGTTTACATTCGCTTTGTGGTCGACGAGGAGCTTTACTGCCGCCATGTTGCCTGTCTTTGCGCACGTCATGAGCGGCGTTTCACCTGTAACCTGCGCAATGTTGGGATCTCCACCGGCCTGCAATAATTTTTCAATCATCGGGGCGCTGGCGTTTGTGCACGCAAGTGAGAGCGGACTCACACCATAGACGTTTGCAGAATTGACGTTGGCACCGGCACGAATCAAAAGATCTGCGAGCTGCTGGTCGTCCCAATACGCTGCCCAGCTCAGGGCCGTGCCACCATCCGGTTGAGAGGCGTTGACGTCGACGTGCTCGTCCAGCAGCGCGCGAGCGGTTTGCTGATCCTGATTCTTCACTGCATTCAACAGCCGAAGATCATCCGCGGGCAGCGCGAAAACTGCGATTGAAAGCGATGTCATCCACAGTCCGAAGAAACCAGTGATTCTGAGATTCATGATCATCCTCTAAACAATCACGATGGCAGTTCGACTCTGCCGGTAGTGTCACCGACTTTATCGACTACGACACCCAATTTGTCGAGCAGCGTTGCGTAAAGATTTGTCATCTGGGTGCCTTTGGCGAACCGAATATATTGCCCGCTCCTAATCCGTGCGGATTTTCCACCGGCCAACAGTATTGGAAGATCGGTATAGGAATGCCCATTGCCCTCACTGATGCCGCCGCCGTAAACGATCAATGAATGATCCAGCAATGAGCCGTCTCCGTCGGGTAAGGCGCGCAGCTTGCCAAGCAGATAACCGAACATGTCGGAATGAAATGCGCCGATCTGCGCATATTTATCTTTCTTAACAGGATCATTGCCGTGATGGCTCACCTGATGGTGCGTGTCTTGAATACCGATTTCGCGGAAAGTCCGATCGCTTTGTTCACGCCCCATCATGAAGGTGATCACGCGCGTGAAATCTGCCTGCAGCGCGAGGACTTCCAGATCAAACATCAACTGCGCATAGTCATCGATGCGATCCGGTATGCCTGTGGGCCGTTCCATCTTTGGGAGGTTTCGCGACGATTGTTGCTCGGCAGTCTGAATCCGCCGCTCAACATCACGAATCGAATCGAGATATTCAGACAACTTGCCACGATCCGATCCGCCAATATCTTTCATCAGGCGGCTCGCGGCCTGAGTGATCGAATCCAACAGACTTCGATTCTTCTGAATCCGCGCAAGCCGCTCGGCCGGATCTGTACTCGTGCTATCGCCGAACAGCCGTTCAAAAACGCGACGCGGATTGTTTTCGATAGGCAGAGCCGCGGTGGGACTCCGCCACGAAAGCGTGCGCATGACACCACAGCTCCAACCCTTTTCGCACTGGCCAACGATTTCCGGGTCATGTAGTCCAAGCTCCAGCGATGCGAGTTGAGTCTGCTTGCCGAGTACATTCGCTGCAATCTGGTCTACTGAGATGTGGAGCTGGCCGCCTCTGGTCGGATGAATACCGGTAAGAAACGCAGCGCCCGCGCGTTCATGTGGAGCATTGTCGCCTTCACCGGGCCGCGGATAAGCATTGTCCTGGCTGATTCCGCCCAGCACCAGAAAATCGTTACGAAACGCCGACAACGGCTGAAGTATGAGGCTCAGGCCGTAATCGCTGCCTTCTTTCGTCGGCCACCACTTATCCATGTTCATGCCGTTGGGACAGTACACAAATCCCAGGCGGAGCGCCGGCTTCGCCTGGGCAAACGCTGGAACCATGGAGTCCAAAAGGGGCAGCGCCAATGCTGTGCCCGCACCGCGTAAAAATGTGCGTCGAGGTATAGCCTTTTTAAATAGCATCATGACGGTGGTGACCTTCTCATCTGAAATGGCACGCTTTTAATAATGTTGAGTACGATCGCCGACCAGCGGTAGTCGGCTGAAGCCGCTTCACGCAATATCTTTCTTAAAGACGGTGCATCGTAATATTCCAGCTCACGACCGAGCGCATACGTGAGCAGCCTTTCCGTGACTGTCATAACGAATTGCTCGCGTCTGTCGGTCAGTAGCTTGCGGAGTTCGCCGGGGCCCTGGAACTTTTCGCCGCTCGGAAGCACGCCCGAAACATCAATCGTTGAGCCGCCCTCATTCGTACGCCAATGGCCGATAGCATCAAAATTTTCCAGAGCAAATCCCAGAGGGTCCATCTGGCTATGACATCCCGCACAAGCAGGATTCACGCGATGCTCCTCCATCCGCGCACGCATTGTGAGTATTTTTCCCGTAGAGCTGTTTTCCACCAGCGCAGGAACATTTGGAGGAGGCGGAGGCGGGGGCGCGCCAAGAATGTTTTCCAGAATCCATTTACCGCGCAGTGTCGGGGCAGTTCTATGAGGGTACGATGTCGCCATCAGGATACTGCCCTGCGCCAGCAATCCTCTTCGGTTTGGATCCGTCAAGGTCACGCGTCGGAATCGGCTTCCGAAGACATTCGGAATCCCGTAGTGCTGCGCGAGACGCTCATTCACGAAAGTGTAATCGGCGTTTAACAGATCGGGGACACTGTGGTCTTCTCGTATCTGGCTCTCGATGAACAGCTCGGTCTCCTGTTGGAATGCCTGGCGGAGGTTGTCGTCGAAGTAAGGAAACACGTCAGGATCCGGATTAAGCGAACGCAAATTTCGCAACAATAACCATTGGCCGGCAAAGTTATCGATCAAAGCGCGCGACCGCGAATCACTGAGCATACGGCGTACTTGTTGTTCGAGGACTGGGGGGTCCTTGAGACGACCGTGTTCCGCCACGTTCAACAGATCGTCGTCGGGTATGCTGCTCCACAAGAAAAACGAAAGGCGCGATGCCAGTTCGAGGTCGCTAAGACGGTAAACGCTGCCGGGAGCCAGATTCTGCGGATCGCGTTCGATGTGAAACAGGAACTCGGGATCGAGCAGCAATCTTTCAAGCGCCGCTCCGATTCCTGCTTCAAAGTCCTGTGTGTTTCGCGCTTCCTTATAAAAGCCCAGCAGAATGGCAATGTCATCGTCGGTCACCGGACGCCGATATGCTCGGTGCGCCAGGACCGAAAGAATTTTTTTAGCGCAGGCTTCATCATCTCCTTTAGTCGGACGACACAAAAATATCGTGCGGCGGCTCGACGTGTCGCCGAGGGACATCACGTTGTATGGTCCTCCGATGATCACATCGCCAATGCCGGGGGCGCCTCCTGTAAATTGTGCGTATTCGACTTGAGTGAGACGTTGCTGAAGGGGACCTTCGGGCAATGAAGCTTTTTGAGCAAAGTCGACACCGACAAGATGCGTGCCGGCAGTCGCATGGAAACGAACCTGCAAAGCTTGATCGGCGGTTCGCTCGTAGTTTTCTTGTGCCGCATCCAGCGGTCTGTTGGATTTGAAATATTCAAAGGGACCTTTGTCTTCGCCTCCAACCTTGAATACTTTTACTTGCTGCCCATCCACACGTATCTCTAATTGATGCTGGTTGTCGTGGAGGCCACGAATACTGTCCCTGGCCATCCTCTGAAGACGGATCTGGACCGTGTAGTCGCCCTCCACCGGGAAGTAATGACGTATTGCTGCTCCTCCGCGCGAACCGAAAGGAAGCTCCTCGCTCATGCGGTCGTGCTCCTGCATGAGATATCGGGGAAGCGTGTATGTCTCGAATGCCGGACGAATGGCGGAATCTCCAATGGCCAGCCGGACGACCCTCTGGGCCGCGGAAAGATATCTTTCCATTAAGAGTGGTGAGACTGACAGTGCTTGCCCGATATTGTCGAAGCCCTGACTGGAGTCGTCTGGAGGCAGGAGTTCCTTGACATCGATGGCATCGGTATCGAGTCCAAGTAAGTCGCGGACGACGTTGCTGTACTCGGCACGATTGAGACGCCGTAGGACCGGCCTGCCAGGATCGGGATGATCCGCAACAGCCGCATCGAGTTTCGTCTCCAAGTATGCCGCGAGGGAATTGTAGTCGGCTGCGCTCGGCCTTGGCGCGCCTGGCGGTGGCATGGCGCCTGTCCGCAGCTTCTTTACGACTTTTTCGAAAACCGGTGCGCTAGTGGCAACACTGTCAATGTTGGTCCTATCGAGCATCAGCCCCGCAGTTTTCAACTTTTCGTTGTGGCAGGTGATGCAATACCGATCGAGCACGGCCCGTTGAGGTGGCGCTTGCTGGCCATACAGAACAAGAGTTGCGCAGAGAGCCAGCGCCAGGAACAGAAGTGTTCCTTTCAAGGCGTCATTGAACATCGTTCGCGGACCCTCCGAAGACCGGCAGTATTACAGTGGAAACGCAGTAATGTCGTTGATTCTCCTATCGGTATCGAGGCATGTCAAGGACTCCCAGCATCAAAAGACATACTTCAAAGCGAACTGCATGATACGCGGATCGCCTGTCGTTTGAATTTTCCCGAAGCTTCCGCTGTTCAGACTTGAAACGGGATTACCGAAGTTGCTGTGGTTGATGATGTTGAAAGCCTCGGCGCGCAAATCCCGGTTTCGGAAAAGCATTGGAATTATCATTTCTCGCTGCGTTGATTGACCGTTTTTTAATCCCTGTGCTAGAGTCCCGCTCACTAAGAAAACAAATAAATTCTGAATAATCAGCCGGGATCTTCTTAACGGAGAGGAGAAACACCGCCGTGAAACGAATGTTGTTCGCTCTATTCGCCTGTACGCTCGTCTTCGTTTTGATGCACGACGAAGTTTGGGCGCAGGCTACGGCTCAAATTACCGGTACGGTCAAGGATCAAAGCGGCGCCGTGTTGCCCGGCGTGGAAATTACGGTGACACAGACCAACACAGAGGCGACTCGAAACGCGATCACGAATGAAACGGGCTCATTCGTTCTAGCGAACCTACCGCTGGGACCCTACCGGCTGGAAGCGGCACTGCCAGGATTTCGAACCTACTCGCAAACGGGAATTGTGCTGCAAGTCAACAGCAGTCCCGTCGTTAATCCGGTACTGGAGGTCGGTCAGGTGACGGAGCAGATCGACGTGCAGGCGAACGCGGCTCTGGTCGAGACACGGAATGCTGGAGTTGGTCAAGTCGTGGAGAACGCCCGCATTCTGGAGTTACCTCTTAATGGAAGGCAGTTGGTCGACTTGATCGGACTTGCGGGAGGCGCTGCGCCGGCTCCGGTGGCCAATGGCGGCAACAGGGATCCATTCGCCTCTGCAAGTTTTTCGGTCGCAGGCGGAATGAATACCGGATTGACGTATACGCTTGATGGGGCCACTCACAACAATATGCAGGACAACGGATATATATCGCTGCCGTTTCCAGACGCATTACAGGAGTTCAAGGTTGAAACCAGTGCCTCGGGCGCTCAGAACGGAATGAAATCCGCGGGTTCGGTGAATCTGGTAACCAAATCAGGTACGAACGCGTTTCATGGGAATCTGTTTGAGTTTGTGCGCAACGGAATGTTTAATGCGCGAAATGCCTTTGCCGTCCGGCGCGACACCATCAAGCGGAATCAGTTCGGCGGAACGTTGGGCGGACCGATCCGGCAGAACAAATTGTTTTTCTTCGCTGGCTATCAGGGGACGACAATCCGGCAGGATCCGATCGACAGCATCTCGTTTGTTCCAACCGCAGCGATGCTTGCCGGCGATTTTACGGATTTCGCCTCACCTGCGTGCAACGGCGGCCGCCAAATCAACTTGAGAGCTCCGTTCGTTAATAATCGGGTCGATCCGGCACAATTCAGCAAACCGGCTGTGAACCTGGCGAGCAAACTGCCGAAGACCTTGGATCCCTGCGGCAAAATCATATACGGCAATCCGAATCGTGAAAACGGGCACCAGGCAATCGGCAGAATCGACTACCAACGCAGCGCGAACCACTCCGTGTTCGGAAGATATTTGCTCGACAGCCTGGTTCGGCCGGCAGCCTACGACATCAACAAGAACCCGCTAAGTATAGGTGTGTGGGACGATGGGTTGGCGCAGGCATTTACGATCGGTGACACTTATTTGTTTAGTGCAAATGTTGTCCACTCCTTACGCCTCACAGCGAATCGCATTGCCGCAGGAAAATTCCTTCCCAATGGGCTGGACACGGCCGGCGTCGGGGTAACCGATATTGGTGTTAAGGCGTTCACATGGTATCCGCATTCGCCGCAATACAGCATCACCGGCGGTTTTAGTATTTCGGCTCAAGGCGGTCCGACCCGGACTGCTATATTCGGTGTCACCGATGATCTGAGCATGCTTCGGGGCAATCATCAATTTGCATTGGGCGCGATGGCATCGGCGTGGTGGATGAATACGTATTCGCAGTCCGCACTGGCGAACTTTAGTTTTAACGGACAAACAACCGGACTGGGTATGGCCGACTATTTTCTGGGATATGCGGCCACATTCCAACATGGGGCACCGTTGGGCCAAAACAAAAGGTCCAAGTATGTCGGCGTGTACGGTGCGGACACGTGGAAGATAAATCAAAAACTGACAATGAGCTATGGCCTACGCTGGGAGCCTTACTTTCCGATAATCAATCTTGACGGCAGTTCCAAGCATTTCGACGAGGATGCTTTAAAGAAGGGAATCAGAAGCAAACGATTTACGAACACACCGCCAGGGGTATTCTTTGAAGGCGACCCGGGAATCCACGGACAACAAGCCATGTACGATCAATGGTGGAATTTTTCGCCCCGCGTCGGACTGGCGTGGGATGTATCGGGTGATGGCCGCACTTCCGTCCGTGCTTCGGTTGGAACTTTTTACGACTTTCCCCACACCTATTACCTTGCACTCGGTGCCGACGCGCCGTTCCTGCCGCGGTATGGACTATTCGATGTGAATTTCGAAAATCCATGGGCAAATTGGCCCGGTGGAGACCCGTTGCCGGTGTCGTACGGTAAGGACGTCAGCCGTGATGTGCCATGGCCGCTGTCGTCGAATGTCATTGCCTTGGACTATGACACCGCGAACTTGCAGGTCGCGCAATGGAACCTCACTCTGCAAAAACAACTCGGCACCAGTTGGCTCGCATCGGCGAGTTACCTGGGCAGCGCAACCACTCATTTGTGGTCCGTTGAACAACTCAATCCCGCCATCTTTCTCGGACTAGGGCCATGTACCCTGAATGGCGTCAGCTACACGACGTGCTCGACTACGGCGAACACCGAGCAGCGCCGCAGGCTGACTCTGGAAAATCCGCAGACCGGACAATATTTCGGCGACATACCCAAAATATCGCCAGGCGGCACGGCTAGCTATAACGGATTAATCGTTTCTCTTCAGCGTCGCGCTGCGCGTGGTGTGACCGTAACCGCAAACCATACCTGGTCCCATTGCATAACTGATCCTCAACCGGGCGCGACAGCTATCGGAACACGAGGCAACTTGGGCTACACGGATAACAAGCGGACGCGCGACCGAGGCAATTGCAGCTCAGCATCAGCAGATCGGCGGCATATTTTCAATCTGTCAGCCGTGGCCGAAACACCACAGTTCGCGAACCGTACGTTGCGTGCAGTAGCCTCCGGCTGGAGGTTTTCGCCGATCTTCAAAATTCTTTCCGGTAGCTATATGTCGGTGACCACGACTCAGGACAGGGCGTTGAACGGCTTGAGCGGCCAACGCGTGGATCAGATACTGGTGAATCCTTACGGAAATAAATCCGTCAACAATTATCTAAATCCCGCGGCATTCGCACTAGCGTCGCTGGGCCGATACGGAAATATAGGAGCTGCCAATATTGTTGGTCCTGGAACATGGCAATTTGATGCAGCACTTGCCAGAACGTTCCAGTTTCACGAAAGACAAAAAGTGGAATTCCGTGCGGAAGCGTTCAACGTTACGAATTCCTTTCACATGAACAATCCGACAACTGTTCTCAACAGCAATACCTTTGGTCAGGTAACCTCCGCGAAGGACCCGAGAATCATGCAATTTGCATTGAAATATTTCTTCTGACGAGAGTGCGTAGCAATGCTCCTTACTCCAGACGCGCTCCGGTGAAGATGTGGACGCACGCGTCCATGCGGACGGCGCCGTCCTGTTGATTTCTGGAAAAATTTTTCGTCAAGGATTCGCGCGCGTGACGGAGCGCCTCGTCACCTGCTTTGGCAAGCAGCTCGCCGAATGAAGAAAAGGATGCGAGTGCGAAATTTGCCGCCTCTGCGGCCGCGAGCCCGCCGCCGATCAGGTGGGCTCCACGCCAGTCAGTGACGTCGAGTTCGGCAAAACCAGCCCGATCGAGCAAGGTGAGCAACTTGTCGGCATCCCCATAGCGGAACGGCCCTGGCGCTTCGGCATCGGGCAGCGGCATATCGATGATTCCCGCCACCAGTTCGTGTACGGTCGTGATCCATGGATTTTCGGCCGGCCGACTCCAGACCGCGAAGGCGAACCGACCGCCCCGCGCAAGCCATCCGACCAGGTTGGCAAAGGCGCGCGGCGGATCGTCGAAGAACATGATGCCGAAGCGCGAGGCGAGTCGGTCATAGGGTTCTTCAGGTGCAGCCGTTGTCACATCCGCAGTTTTGAACATGACCCGTTCATCGTTTCGTGCGCGATTGCGAGCTGATTCGATGAGGGCTGGCGAGACATCGAAGCCATGAACAACGCTTCCCACTGACGCCCAACGTAGGATCTCGAGCGTCGTCCCGCCGCCGCCACATCCGATATCGGCGATTCTGTATGGCGCGTCGAGCTGTAGCGCGCGGATCAGCGGTTCGTCAACAGGCATGAGCATCGCTTCCATGTTAACGAGATGCGCACGCCATTTGTCGCCGCGCGCGGCGGCCCAGTCGGAAGCTGCTTTGTTTTCGTTCATGAATCCGATTCGCGAACGATCTTACGAGTTGAACTCACAGGCAAAATCTTATTTTCTTCGGATCCGGCTCACGCCACGTAGGCACTTAGATAAACCGTCCCATAACGTTTTTTGAATGTAAGTAAGTTGTGGGATGCCGGAGGGGGGACTTGAACCCCCACGGGGAGTGAACCCCGGCAGATTTTGAGTCTGCTGCGTATGCCAATTTCGCCACTCCGGCGGCG
>Ga0075425_100000766_pt1 | contig 30514 bp, 30 predicted proteins | sample SoiMethybrSBSTD4_FD_75300 | JGI IMG/M metagenome (GOLD analysis project Ga0075425, IMG submission 75300) | Bulk soil microbial communities from a Populus tree surrounding site in Tennessee, USA - Soil MetaG P. TD hybrid SBSTD4 | ecosystem: Environmental > Terrestrial > Soil > Tree plantation... | reverse complement strand
TCTCTGTTTTCCTCTTGCGCGCACAGGCCGAACTAGGACAACATCGGGGGGTGGCGACCAGAACCCAAGTACGGACTGATAGCGAAGTTTCGCGAGCAACCGCCAAGCAACGGCTGCGCTGTACTCTCAAGTACGAAAAGCTGGCGTGGGCGTCGGGAGCGAAATTGGTCGCGGGAGTAGATGAGGTCGGCCGGGGATCGCTCTTCGGCCCGGTAGTCGCGGCAGCAGTGATCCTCGATTCGAGCTACCGGATTCGCGGATTGCGCGATTCCAAGCTGCTTCTGGCGGAACGGCGAGAGGTGCTGGCTGAGCGTATCCGTGAACACGCCGTAGCCTGGGCGGTAGCCGCGGTTGATGCCGCTCGGATTGATCAGATCAACATCTATCACGCGTCGCGGCTGGCGATGCACGAAGCGGTTTCTCAGCTCCAGCCGATGGCTGATCATTTGCTTATTGACGCCATGAAGCTCGACTGCTGTGTACCGCAGCGCGCAATCATTCATGGCGATGCGCTATCGGCGTCCATAGCAGCGGCATCCATCATTGCCAAGGTGCATCGCGACCGCATGATCGAAGAATGGGACCCAGTCTTCCCGGTATATTGTCTTCGTTCAAATAAGGGCTACAGCACGCCAAAGCACCTCGCAGCGCTTCGCGAGCATGGCCCGTCTCCGCTGCATCGGCAGTCTTTCGCGCCGGTGTGGAACGCGCCTGTACCTCAGGAAGTATTGGCCTTTATGCTGAACGAGGCCACTCCTGAATCCGAGGTCGGGCAGGCTGTCTAACGCCTAAAGTGCCTCACTGGTTTCCCGCAACCGACAACTGATCCGGAACCGCCAACTTATTCTTCAAATGGTTTGCAAGCTCCTTGATCTTGGCCAGGCGTTCTGAGGCAACACCACTACTTTCCCGCAAAGCAACATCGCACGAGAGCAGCAAAGCGGTTACGTCGTCCTTGAGCATCGCGCAGGGACTGACGCGCCACGTGGCGGGCAAGAACCATCTCACGTCCTCGCCGAGAGAGGGCGGCGCTGTTTAGGACGAATGAACAGCGCGTGTGTGACGGGTGAACATGGCTCAGGACGAGCTCTGTGACAGAAAAGTCAGAATGTCGTCGGGTTCGGGGCGGTCGGTGTAGTCCGCCTTTGCATGGGCGAAGATGACCGCACCATCTTCGGCGAGGATGTAGGCCGCTGGAATCGGCAACTCCCAGGTTTCCGCGCCATTAATAAACGGAAGGTTCACGAATGCGCGGCGAAATACGTCGCGCTGATATTCCGGCACCTGGTACACCAGTCCGAATTGCTGGGCCAGCGAGTTTTGAGCATCACTCAGGACCGGAAATTGCAGCTTGTGTTGGTCAGCCATGAGGTGCGACTGGTGAGCGGTTTGAGGCGAGATGGCGACGAGAGATGTCTGGAGGCTCTTAAGCGCGGAAACGATCGAGGTCATCGCTTGCATCTGAGCTACGCAGAACGGACACCAGCGTCCGCGAATGAAACAGATCAAGAGTTTGCCACCGGCCAGGAGGTCAGCCGAACGAACAACCTTGCCACTTTGATCGGGCAACGCGAGTGTGGGAGCCTGAGTGACGAGTGACAATGCCCGGTTTTCGAGACCGGAAGCTTTCACATCCTCGACGGCGCGCGCATGTACGGCCTGAATTTCAGCAGGGACATATTGGGCGATCAGCTGTTTGCGTTCATCGTATACCTCGCGCAACGTGCGCGATTGTGGCTGCCAAGCTGATTCCTCGAGAGAGCGCCATTTCATGATGAAACTGAATTCTACGTTAGCGGTTTCGCTGGCGGGTCCACAACCCCGCGTGCTAACCTCCTTTCGTCAGTTCGGTTCAACTCCGTTCACCCCGGAGCAATTCTTCATGGCGACCACCCGTGTGAGCTAGACAGTATTCAATGTCACGATTTCTGCCGCTGATTGTTTTCTTCTTCGCAAGCTGGACCGTGGCAGCTCAGTCGCCTCCCGAAAAAGTCATCATTGATACCGATATCGGCGATGACGTGGATGACGCGTTCGCTGTCGCGCTCGCGCTGCACAGCCCGGAGCTGCAGATTCTCGGCGTCACTACAACCTTCGGCGATACTGAGACGCGCGCAAAGCTTGCTGATCGGCTGCTGGGGGAAACGGGACATTCCGATATACCGGTCGCGGCTGGAACGCCAACGAAAGTCAACAACACCTTCACTCAACGGGCCTATGCAGAAGGCGGTCGCTTCGCGCGGGTTTCCCATCCCAAAGCGGTGGATTTCATCCTGGATCAGATTCGGCGAAATCCGGGGAAGATCACGCTGGTCGCTATCGGTCCTCTGGTGAACGTGGGCGCACTGATCGATCGCGATCGCGAAGTCTTCCGCAAATTGCACCGGGTAGTGCTGATGGGCGGTTCGATTGCGCGTCGATATGGCGACCTGGGCTACGCACCTGATCGGGGACCGGAGGCGGAGTGGAACATCAAGAACGACATTCCGGCTGCGCAGAAATTGTTCGCTTCCGGAGTGCCGGTTTTCATGATGCCGCTGGATTCGACGCAACTGAAGCTGGACGAAGTCAAGCGCGGTATCTTATTCCAAACGGGAACTCCGTTGACTGACGCGCTGACTTTGCTCTATCACGAATGGGGACAGCAAACACCGACCCTCTTCGATGTGATGACCATTGCGTACATTCTCAATCCGAAGTTGTGCCCGACAAAACCTCTGCACATTTCGGTGGATGAGCAGGGTTTCACGCGTCCCACAACAGGAGCGCCGAATGCCGAGGTGTGCCTGGATTCTGATCCAGAGGCTTTCTTCAGGTTTTATGTTCCGAGAGTCAGCGGGAAGTGAACCGCTGCCGATCACTCAAGCCGCAGAGTCACATACTTCCTTCCGGCGTAGAGACGATAAGCTCCACTCTCTTCGACAATCTTGAGCGGCACGGGACGCTTCAACCCATCCTCGTGCTTCGAGTCAACACTGAGAACATCGTTCGCGCCGACGTCGGTAATCACGAACTTGTCTCCGGTGAAGCCAAAGCCGTATTCGCCGGGCGCGAGGTCCGAACCTTCTACGTGGATCTTGACCTCTGTGATGAAAAGTCCCTGATATTTCTGCGCAATGTCAGCGGCGTAGCCGGATGTGTCCACGAGCCCGGCCAGAATGTATTTCTGATCTTTGGTGCGGATACCAGCGGAGTTGCGCATCTGCACGCTCGCGCTCTGGCCGCGATAGAAATAGCTTGCAGGAGCGACCGATTTTACGTCTTCAGAACTGAGAACACCGGCCGGTTGGTCGGCGGCGAAAAGGGGCAAAACCAGTAACGCGATGACCGAGACGACAAAGAACCTTTGAAGTTTCATCAGCAGCTCCGTTCGTAGTGTTGTTCGCGCATCGAATGTACCTGTTCTGTGCTGCAGATTGCAATCCGTGTATCCCAGCGCTACGGTTGCGAGGTGTACGCTGCTGAATGGATAATCATCCCTCATGAGGACCCAGGTAGACCTTTATCGCGAACTACCGAGCGTGGATGGGCTGCTGCACGATCCGGCGTTAGCCGCATTGATGGGGGAGAATGGACAGCCTGCGGTAGTGGATGCGTGCCGCGCAGTGCTTGCGCGACTGCGACGGGAGATCGCGGACGGAACGCTCGATTCCAACAAACTTTCGCTCGCGGTCTCCGGGATACGCGCTGCGGTTGAGGCTGAACTCCGTCGTGCGCTCGGTTACTCGCTGCGCCCTCTGATCAATGCGACTGGAGTGATCTTGCATACGAACCTGGGCCGCGCGCCGCTGGCAAAGTCGGCCCTCGATCACATTAGCAAAACCGCGGGCACGTATTCGAATCTGGAGTTTGATCTCGACTCGGGTGAACGCGGAAAGCGGGATGTGCATGTGGACCGGCTGTTCAGGAAGCTGCTCTCTGATGAAGCCGCCGAGCTGCGCTCGACTGGGCAGCCGGGGCCAGCTGTCCCCGCGCGAGAAAACATTTCTACGATTGTGGTCAATAACAATGCTGCCGCAGTTCTGCTGGCGCTAAATACTCTGGCCGAAGGCGGAGAAGTCATCGTTTCTCGCGGAGAACTGGTGGAAATTGGCGGATCGTTCCGTATTCCGGACGTGATGTCAAAATCCGGCGCAGTGCTCCGCGAAGTGGGCACGACCAATCGGACCCGGATATCGGATTATGAACGCGCGATTAGTGAACGCACGAAGCTGCTGTTGCGCGTTCATCGCTCGAATTTTGAGATCACGGGATTCACCGAGCAGCCTGCCGTTTCCGAGTTAGTGGCTCTCGCAGAAAAGCACAAACTGCCGCTCATGGAAGACCTGGGCAGTGGCGCCTTGTTCGACCTCCGCAATGTTGGGATTGACGGGGAACCGACGATGCTCGACAGCCTGTGTGCCGGCGTCCACGTCGTCACGTACAGTGGCGATAAACTTCTGGGCGGCCCGCAAGCGGGAATCATCAGCGGACAGGAAGATCTGGTAAAGAGAATGCGCGGCAATTCGCTATTTCGCGCGCTCCGGGTGGACAAGCTGACGTATGCGGCGCTGGAAGCGACGTTGCTGGCGTATGTAAAGAAGGATTACGACGCCGTTCCCGCTTTAAGAATGATGAACTTGTCAAAGCAAGAAATCACCGACCGGGCCGTCGCAATTATTGATCACGTAAAGGCGCGGGCCCTTAGCACCGCAACCGGCGAGCTGAGCTCGCCTGCCCGAGTGGGGACACCCGGGCCTACACGTGGAATTGAGCTCCTCGACGGCGAATCCTTGGTCGGCGGCGGCTCGGCTCCTTCTGCTGGCTTGCCGACAACTCTGATTGCGATCACATGCTATAGTCTCAGCGCCAGCGAACTGGCGGAACGTTTACGTAGCGCACATCCGCCGGTGATGGCGCGAGTCGAGGCGGAGCGTGTGCTGCTCGACCTGCGCACTGTACTTCCAGCCCAGGATGAGACGCTGACTCGGGTCTTGAATCAGGTACTTGCCTGAATTCCAACGTAGTAGAAACTAGCGGAATCGTTTTTCTCTGCATTTCACAGCCAGGAGGATGACTGCAGCATGATGACTCTTGCCCTTCAGTTGGCCCCGGCAGCATCACAAATCACGGGCATCGATTGGGTCGTAATCGCGATTTACTTCTGCATTCTGCTGAGCGTCGCGTGGTGGGTGGTGAAGAAGGGCAAGGATTCAGCCGCCGATTATTTCCTTGCCGGCCGCAATCTGGGCTGGTGGATCATCGGCGCTTCGATTTTCGCCTCGAACATCGGTTCGGAGCACGTTGTTGGTCTTGCCGGCGCCGGCGCAACCAGCGGCGTTGCGCTTGCACATTATGAGTTGCACGCCTGGTGCCTGTTGGTGCTGGCGTGGGTGTTCGTGCCGTTTTACATGCGGTCGCAAGTTTTCACCATGCCGGAGTTCCTAGAACGGCGATTCAGCCCGGCTTCGCGCTATGTGCTCTCGATTGTCTCCATTATTACGTTCATTGTTTCGAAGATCGCGGTGGGAATTTTCGCAGGCGGCGTAGTCTTCGGAACATTGCTGCCGGAGCTGCACATCACCATCGGGAACACTTACATTGACAGTTTTTGGATCGGAAGCGTGCTAGTGATTGCGCTGACTGGTCTCTACACCGCACTTGGAGGCATGCGCGCTGTGGCCTACAACGATGCGGTCCAGACGTTCGTCTTGATTCTCGGATCGTTTTCGCTCACGGCCTTCGGCTTGTACAAGCTTGGTGGTTGGCACGAGCTTCGTTACTGGTGTGGCTCCGACATGTTTAACCTTTGGAAACCGATGATCCCCGCAGGTGTCGAAGCGAGCTGGGCACCCGTCCTGCAGACTGACTCTGCAGGCAGTGTCGTCAAAGAAGCCTGGTACTTCAATGACAACTTCCCCTGGGTGGGAATGCTGATCTGCGCGCCGATTATTGGCCTGTGGTATTGGTGCACCGACCAGTACATCGTGCAGCGTGCACTCGGCGCGCCCAACGAAACCGTTGCTCGCCGTGGCTCCATCTTCGCTTCGTTCCTGAAGCTTTTTCCCGTTTACCTCTTCATCATTCCCGGCTTGATTTGTTATGCACTGGCAAAGAGCGGCAAGGTGCCTGCGCTCGCAGCAATGCTTGGCGCCGACGGTAAGACGATCTCCTCGGTGGCCCAGGGCGCATTCCCAATGATGGTCCAATATCTGCTGCCGCCGGGGCTGCGCGGTCTGGTTGTGGCCGGATTGCTCTCGGCGTTAATGGGATCACTCGCTGGTGTGTTCAACGCGTGTTCAACGCTGTTCACTGTTGATCTGTACGAGAAATGGAACCCCGGCGCGTCGCAGCACCAGATCGTGCGGGTTGGCCGGATGGCAACGGCCGCCATGGTCATCGTTGCCCTACTTTGGATTCCTGTCATCAAAGGTGCATCAGGCCTCTACACATATCTGCAAGCCGTGCAGGGCTATCTCGCGCCGCCAATTTTTGTCGTGTTTTTCTTTGGTGTTTTCTTCAAGCGCCTGAACGCCCAGGGCGCGCTCTGGGCCATGATCGTTGGCTTCGTACTCGGCATCTTCCGGATGTTGGTGGATACGCCGGTCACACTGGGGCTCGGCGGCCTGCAGAACGGATATGTTCAAGGATCATTCCTGTGGATTATTAATCACATTTATTTTCAGTATTGGAGCGTGCTCATCACAATCGTCTCCGCCATTGTGATGGTGGTCGTGAGCCAGATGACCCGGGAACCTGACCTCGCGCAAATTCAGAGCCTTACGTTTGCCACGGTAACTCCGGAAGACCGCGCGCACACTCGCGCCAGTTGGGGATGGAAAGAAGTGGCCGGATCGGCGCTGGTGTTGGTGTGCATTTTGGGGGCGTATTTGTACTTCAGAGGGTAGGATTCGTGGTAGGATATTGGTAGTATGAAAGAGAAGACTTCTATCACACTTTCCCGAGATGTCCTTGCCAGCATAGATCGGCTCGCCGGGACAAAGCGGTCCCGTTCGGCCGTGATTGAACGAGTTCTACGCCTGTACCTTCGCGAAAAGGAGCGCGCTCTGATAAACGCTCGAGACTTTGAAATTCTCAATAGGGCGGCTGAGCGGTTGAACCCTCAGGTCATGGATGTACTCAAAGACCAGGCAGATATTTGACGACCTTCAATGAAGCGCGGTGAATTGTATCGTGTCCACAGGCCCCAGGCAGATCCAAAGACCTTTCGGACATACATTGTCCTCAGCCGGTCTTCGGTGATCGATTCACGTTTCCCCACGATGATCTGTGCGCCGATCGTGAGCAACGGCGAAGGACTTTCCACGCAAGTGCAGGTTGGAATAGACGACGGCATGAAGCACACAAGCTGGATTCTTTGTGACAATCTTGTGAGCGTCGAAAAATCAGTCTTGACCTATTACGTCGGCTCGGTATCTTCATCGAAGCTCGTTGAAGTGAACCGCGCTCTCAAGATCGCTCTGGACATCTCTTGAGTCGGCAGTCTGACGATGGCCACACTTTTCACTATCGGCCATTCCACCCGCACGCTCGATGAGCTGATCGAGGTACTCCAGGCGCATTCGACCCAAACTCTTGTGGATATCCGGTCTTTCCCGGTGTCGCGCCGCCTGCCGCACTTCAATCGTGAGTCACTCGAGAAAACTCTGCTTGCGCATGGAATCCAGTACATCTGGATGAAAGATCTCGGGGGCCGGCGCAAGAAGACACTGCAGGATTCGCCCAACGTGGCGCTTCGCAATGACAGCTTCCGCAATTACGCCGATTACATGCTTAGCGATGATTTCGAGCGGGCTGTCTCGGAGTTGATCAAAGTTGGCGAGCAATCGCGCACCGCTTACATGTGCACCGAGCGTCTTTACTTCCGATGTCACCGGATGCTGGTTTCCGACTGGCTGCTGGCGCATGGGCATGAGGTGTTGCATATCGACGACGCCAAGCCGCCGAAGCCTCACGAATTGATGCAGGAGGCGCGGATGATGGATGGAAAACTGATCTACCGCGGGAATCGACTACTCTGACTCGTGTGGGTCGGACACTCCTGCCCGACCAACGACGCCGAGCGCTCAAGGATATTAGGTCGGAGACGAGCGCCCACCCGCACGTGCTAACTTATCGCAATGATCCTCGGCACCGGCATCGACATCACCGAAGTGCCACGCGTTGCCGAATCCATCTCCCGATTCGGCGATCGCTTTCTACACCGCATTTATACCGATGGGGAAATCCGCTACTGCGAATCCAAAGCCAATCGCGTCGAGCGCTATGCCGCCCGATTTGCCGCAAAAGAAGCGGCCATGAAAGCGCTTGGCACAGGCTGGAGCCGCGGGATTCGTTGGCGCGATATTGAGGTGTATCGGCAGCCCGGTCGCCGCCCGACGATTCGATTCCACGGTAGGGCCGCAGAGTTCGCAGCGAACATGGGGGTTAAAAACGTCTCCCTGTCTCTTTCACATACAGCCGAGCAGGCGATCGCAAGCGTGATACTCGAAAGCTAAGCAACCGTTGTTGGCTGTTGGTTCTCGGTTGTTGGGAAATCACAGTGCAGCTTCGAGTCAACCAACAACCATTCTGTTAGACTGTCGCCTTTCATGTCTGCATCACCTGAGGTTTTGAAACCTACAGCACCTGAGCGTGACCACCAACCCCTGAACGACAGACTGCTTCTGTCAGCGGTTGCCCTTGCCAGTTTTTCAGCGCTGCTGCTTGAGCTAGCCCTGACCCGGTTGTTTTCAGTTGTCCTGTTTTATCACTTTGCATTTCTGGCTATTTCCATCGCGCTGCTTGGCCTGGGCGCAGGGGGAGTCTTTGCACATCTCTGGAAAGAACGGCTGCAGAATATTGAATTGCGCCGCATCGCGTGGATCTCGAATGCGCTGGGCGCGATCGCCATCCCAGTGGTTGTTGAAATCGTCCTGCGGGTGCCAGTTTCCCTTCGTCTTAGTGGAGGCAATTTCCTTCGGCTGAGCGTGGTTTATTTGTGCTCGGCGGTCCCGTTTTTCCTCACCGGGCTGCAGTTTTCGGTGATTTTTGCGCGCGAATCATCACGGATTACCCGGATCTATGGCGCCGATCTAATTGGCGGAGCACTCGCGTGTCTTGCGGTTGTCCCCTTGTTGAACTGGATGGGTGGGCCAAACGCGATTTTTGGTGCGGCGCTTACGTCGGCAGTTGCTGCACTTCTTTGGAGCCCAGACGGTAAATACAAAAGCAGAAGCATCGCTCTCGCAGGATTGCTTGCTCTGTTGTTGGCGGGCAATTTTTCAGGTCGAATCGCCGATGTGGTGTGGGCGAAGGGCGTGCGCCGGAGGAATGTTGAATTCGCGCGGTGGAACGCGATTTCGCGCGTGGAAGTGGACCGCGACGACAATGGTGGACGCGTGATCGTGATTGATGCCGATGCCAACACCTACATCATGAATGCCGATCTCGCGCATTGGAAGGAATCCGGCTGGGAGAACGGCCTTATGTCTGCGCCGCCGGCCGTGGTCAACGCATTAAGGCCGCACGGCGATTACGCAATTATCGGGCCAGGCGGCGGCGTGGATGTTCTGCGCGCGGTGGCCAATGGCGCTCACCGCGTCACGGGAGTCGAGATCAATCCCATCATCGCGAACACCATCATGCGCGGGCGGTATGCCGATTATGCGCAGCACCTTTACGAGCGACCTGACGTTCACATCCACGTGGCCGATGGGCGCTCGTTCATTCGCAATGCGCGCGAACAGTTCGATGTCGTGCAGATGACATTGGTAGATACATGGGCGTCAACTGCAGCGGGAGCTTTCGCCTTAAGCGAAAACAATTTGTACACGACTCAAGCGTTCCGGGAATATTTCGATCACTTGAAACCCGACGGCATAATTGCGGTCACTCGCTGGGAATTTCGCGAGCCGCGGGAGGCGTTGCGCGTTGTCTCGGTCGCGACAGAAGCGTTACACCAGCTTGGAGTCGCTGATGTGTCGGGGCATTTTATCGTCGTCTCGGATGGCGATCTCGACGAGGACGGTATTCCCGTTGCGGTGCTTGCCAAAAAAAGCGCTTTCACAGCCGGCGAACAGGAGACGGTCCGGCAGCATCTGCGAGATTTCGACGAGCTTCGGTTGCTCTACTCGCCGTCGGAGCCGAAGCCGAATGCTTTCTCAGGGCTCATACAGAGCAGCAATCCCGAATCGTTCAGCCGTTCTTACGACTACAACGTCACCCCAGTCACGGACAACGCGCCATTCTTCTTCTTCACGCTCAAACCTGCGCGCTTGTTGCATCTGAGTGCAATCGAGTCCGCTATGGATTGGAAAGTGAACTTGGGCGTGGCAGTGCTGCTCATGCTGCTGATTATCTCGATTGTCGCGGTTTTGGCTTTCCTTGTGATACCCCTCGCGCTCGGTGATTGCAATACAGGTCATCGGACTGGAGCGTTGCTCTATTTCATTTTCGTCGGGCTTGGCTACATTCTGGTGGAAGTCTCGCTCATCCAGAGGTTTGTTCTGTTTTTGGGGCATCCAACATACGCGCTCACCGTAGTCGTATTTCTAATGCTGCTGTCGAGCGGACTCGGCAGCTTTGCGTCCCGAAAATGGTGTGCTGAGCCGAGCCGAGTGTGGCTTCCTCTCGGGTTGGTGATCTTCGCGTTGGTACTTTACACCGGGGTGCTGCCGCCCGTGCTCGACCGCGCCGTGGGTGCACCGTTCTGGCTGAAACTGGTGGTTGGCGGGCTGGTGCTGGTTCCAGCCGGCTTTGTCATGGGGATGCCATTCCCCACCGGCCTGCGTGGCTTGGCCCGCGAAGGCCAGGATAATTCAATCGAATGGGCGTGGGCGATGAATGCCGCATCCAGCGTGCTCGGCTCAGTGTCAGCGATTGTCATTGCCATTTTGTACGGATTGAATGTAACCCTCGCCTGTGGCGCAGTCGCCTACCTCTTCGCGCTGGTGTTGCGTGGCAAGCTTCGGGGCGCTCAAGTCGCAGCATGAGCCATGTTTTGGTTCTGCTATCATTCAAAAAACCTGGTCTGATCGGCCGATTTTCGGCATCGATTATTTGACTGAGATCACCCGATGATCCGATCATCCGATCACCCGATTCGATCAGAACTGCTTGGGAGGATCGTTGCCTAGCCAAAGGCAGTTGAAGTGGTCTCAACTGAAGGTCGGCATCACGGTCATTGTCGCCTGCGTCATTCTGGCGATCCTCATGATCCTCATGAGCGGCACCGGCGGTCCGTTCACGAAGAACATCGTGCTCAAGTCCTATTTCTTCGACGCGCAAGGGCTTCGCGTGGGCGCGCCCGTGCGCTTGAGCGGTGTTGATATAGGTAATGTAAAAGCGATCCAGGTCGTGCCTAATAAGCCGCTTTCGCCGGTTGAAGTCATCATGAAGGTGAACCGCAAGTACGATTTCAACCTGCATAAAGATTCGAAAACGTTGCTCTCGACCGCTGGTGTTCTGGGCGAAACCTACATCAATATCGACAGCTCGAAAGCGACGGGTGCTGCCGTGCAAGATGGAGACGTGCTTACCAGCGGTGAAGTCCCCGACTACAGCGACGTGATGCGTGCCGCCAACAGCAGCCTGCAGAACATGGACGTTCTGCTGAAACGATTGGATCGTATCATTGCATTTGTCGAGAGCGGTCAGGGCTCAGTCGGCAAGCTGATTTACGATCCCTCACTGTATAACCGCGTGAACAGCACCGTCACGGAATTTCAGAACCTGGTCGGCGACATCTCGAACGGAAAGGGCAGCATCGGCAAGCTGATCGCTGATGATGAGCTCTACAACAAACTCAACGCATCGGTCGACAAAATCAACAAGATGATCGATGACCTTAATGCCGGGCAAGGAAGCGTAGGGAAACTTCTGAAGGATGAGACGCTCTATAAAAACCTTAATCAGACGGTTGCGAATGCCAGGCAGTTGACCGACGACATCAATGCCGGCAAGGGCGCGATCGGGAAAATGGCGCGCGACCAACAATTCGCGGACAAGCTGCAGAACACTTTGAATCGAATTTCAAACCTTACCGACAAACTGGACGAAGGCAACGGGAGCGCGGCCCTGTTCGTGCGAGATCCTGCAGTCTACAACAATACCAATAAGCTGCTGACCGATACACAAGAGCTGATCAAGGCCATTCGCCAGAACCCCAAGAAGTATCTGACCATTCATTTGAAACTCTTCTAGACGAACAAACACCATAGCGCGCGATCACGAGCTGGGGGTCCAAGAACTGCGAGAGGCCGGGCCTACTCTCGCGTGAACGATCCCGCGACGTTGTAACCGAGGCCGAGTGCGACCAAACCGACGATAAGCGTGCGCTGTACCCGTCGGAAACGCAATTTTGCGCCGTACGTTCAACTTGGGCGTTTAGGTTGTCGCGGTTTATGATTCCTGCGCCGATTTAGCAGGAGGAGGAATGCACAACGTGTTTGGCCGTATCTTCGTCATATTTGCGATTTTTGCTGTTGCATTTGCACAAGGTCAGACTGCAGGCAAGCCCGCTGCCACCTTTATTCATTGCGGAACTCTGCTTGACGGCAAGTCAGAGAAACCGCAGAAGAACGTCTTCTTTGAAATTCAAGGGGACAGAATCACAGCTATTCCGGCGGCGGTGCCAGGATCGGCGAAGGTGATCGATCTCTCAAACGAGACCTGCCTGCCGGGGTTGATCGATACGCACACGCACGTGCTGCTGCAAGGTGATATCACTGCGGCTGATTATGACCAGCAACTGCTAAAGCAATCGGCCGAGTATCGGACGATTCTTGCGACTGTGAATGCGAAGCGGGCGCTGGAATGTGGATTCACGACCATTCGTGACCTTGAAACCGAAGGCGCGGGTTACGCCGATGTGGACGTGAAGAAGGCGATTAACAACGGAGTGATTCCCGGCCCGCGCATGCAAGTGGCGACCAGGGCGATGGATGTGACCGGGGCGTATCCGCTGCTGGGATATGCGCCGAATGTGCCGGTGCCGCATGGGGTACAGGTGGTAGATGGGCCGGAAGAAGGTCGCAAGGCGGTACGCGAAGAAATCATGTACGGCGCGGATTGGATTAAGGTTTACAGCGATCACGGATACTTCGTGCGCAAAGATGCCAGCGGGCACGACATTCTCGACGACATACCGACGTTCACGGTCGACGAAATGCGCGCGATTGTGGATGAAGCGCACCGGCAGCACCACAAAGTTGCATCGCATGCGGTTGCGTTGAATGGAGTGCACATATCGCTTGAAGCCGGCGTGGACACGATCGAGCACGGAGACTATATCTCAGATGGAGACTTGAAGACGATGGCTGCGCGCGGTGTTTACTACGTGCCAACAATTTACGTCGGCGTCTATGTTGCGCAGGGGCGGGCGAATGAAGGCGCTCCCGTGTGGTTGCAGATGATGAAGATCCACGAAGACACATTCCGGCGGGCGATGAAAGCCGGTGTGAAGATTGCGTTTGGAACCGACGCGGGCGGGTTTGACTGGAAAGAAAATCCAGCGCAGGAGTTCAAGTACATGGTGGATTGGGGAATGACTCCGGCGGAGGCGATCCATTCGGCGACGGTGACCGCGTCGGAGCTGCTGGGGATGCAGGACCAGATCGGCACGATTGAAGTCGGCAAGCTAGCGGATTTCGTGGCCGTGCCGGGGGATCCCTTGAAGGACATCACGGTTTTGCAGAGGGTGGATTTTGTGATGAAGGGGGGAGAGGTAGAGAAAAAAGCTTCTAGCTTCTAGCTGTTAGCTCTTAGTTTTCATTTTTGATGGAAACGGTGTAGAAGCCCTCTTCCTTGAAGTAAAAAGCGGGGCTAAGTATGTCTTCCAGAGAATCTTCGCGAGCTTTCGGCTCAGACAAGTCCCCATTCCAAACGCCGTAGAGCTCTATTGTTTTCTCGTTTGTGCTTCCTAATAGATGAACAAGAGCTGCCTTATTACGCTTGTCACTAGCGAGTTGTTCAGCATCTTCATCCTTGGGGAAAAAGGGCCAGCCTCCGTTTTGGTACATTGCGTGAGGAAAGTCGCAGCCGCAATTGGCCTATGTATTGAACTTCAGCTAGGCTGAAGTATTTACGCGCAGCGGCGTCCTGCTCGTTCAATGACTCCACGCAAATATCAGGTGCTTCCTTGTTGAACGCTTTTCTCGGTAGAGGACGTGACGTTCCAGCGTAGAGGGTGAAGCACATGAACTAATTCTAGCGGAATGCCGGGTGCCCAAGATTTCGGCGCAGTTGCCGGACCTGGCAATTGTCGTCTCTTTTACGCCAAAGTTCCCCGGTCGAATCTCAGTATTCCCATGTCTCGCAAAAACGGCGAGACATGGGGCACCCCACATCAGTTAGGTCCCATTTGGCACGAGTGGCACTCGTGCCCTTCCCAGCAGAGTTCCTGTTGCCCCAATACCGACTTTCACCGACATATTTCTTTACAAAAAGCGCAACCATTCGGCGGATTCGGTGTTACAGCTTAAAGTGCCTCCTAGTCCGAAGCTGGGAAAACCCTCTCCCGCCCCTTCGGTTCAAGACTGGCTTCCGGGTCAGAATTCAGGTAAAACATGCCATATTTCAAACGCTTAGCATTATTGGGCGCTCTGCTTCTTGCGGTAGGGAAAGCGCCAGCCGAGGTCTCAGTTGGAGTTGAGGCAGGTTCGCATTACCGCTACTCCGACGGCTATTCCGGCGATTACAGCGACGGGTACGCTGATGATTATTCCGACGATTATTCGGACAATTATTCGAGCGGCTACGCTGGCGCAGAGCCAGTTTGCCCCTACGGCTACTATGCCTACTATCCCTATACCTGCGCGCCTTATGGGTATTACGGGCCTAGCTACTTTATCGATGGCCTCTTTATTGGAGCAGGTCCCTGGTATCACAGCTACTACGGCGGCGGGTATTACGGCGGCGGCGGGTATGGCTACCGCTCAGGATACGGCGGGTATTATCGCGACGGCAATGACTACCGGTATGGGGACCGAGGCTACCGGAGGGGATACGGTGGGCGGGACTATCGCTACGGGCGTGGTTGGAATGATCGTGGCTATCCCGGCGGATACATAGCCGACAATCGTCACGGGTTCCGAGGTGATCGCGACCGCGACGGCTTCCATCGAGGATTCCGCGGCGACCATGGTTTTCACGATCATGGTTTTCGCGATCATGGCCATCATGGTCATTTCTGGGGTGGGGGCCACCGAGGCGGCGGACACGGAGACGGCGGACACCACTGGGGCGGCGGTGGCCACGACGGTCATCACGGCGACGGGGGCCACCACTGGGGCGGTGGTGGACACCATGGCGACGGCGGACACCATGGCGATGGCGGACATCACGATGGCGGTCATCACAACGGTGGAGGACATCACGGTCACTGATGTAACTCGCAAAGAGGCAGATACCTTTGAGTCAGGCCCGATTAGGTGCCCATAACGGAAGGTGCCTCAGTAAACCTCCTGCGGGTTCCGGCATCCTAATTTTGAACTCAGCAAGAGGAGGGTGAAATGACCAAAGATCCGGTTTGCAAGATGGATATTGATGAGAAGCAGGCCAACTTCCACTCAGAGTACGCGGGCAGGAAATATCATTTCTGCTCCGAGGAGTGTAAAGACACGTTCGACAGCCAGCCGGAGCGGTACGCGACAAGCGCGGCGTAAACGCCTTTAACCACAGAGGAGCACGGATGCATTCTGTGCTCCTTTCTTATTTCTTGTCCTCCCCAAACTAGTCATCTCGACCGGAGCGATTCCTTCCGGAACGGAAGGAAAGCGGAGTGGAGAGACCTGGCGAGGGGTATCGGCGGCGAGATAGAAACAGCAGGTTTCTCGACTGCAAAGGGTGGCCCCATGGACCACCCTTTTTCGCTCGAAATGACAGAGTGAAGAAGCCGAAGGGGCGGGCCTGGAGGGCTGCGCCTACACGTGCAACCGCAACCTATTTGCCTTGTTGCTCGAACAGCTTCAGGTTCTCCGCCTTCCACGTCATCGCATCGTGTATTCGCCGCCGGCCGCTGGGGTGATCGAAGAAGATCCATTCTTCGAGCGGGCCAGGACTCATCTTGCGATATTCGCCCAGATGGACCGCACCTTGGGCAAAGCCGTCAGCCTGGTGCGAGGCGTTCAGGCCGTACATGTCGGCTTCGTGCTCCTCGGTGCGGGTCTCAGTATTAGTGATGGGCGTCAAGAGGAAAAAGAAAATCGAAGCCAACAAAAACACGAGCGGCAGAACGGCGGTGTCTCCAATGTCGCGAATCTGCCAGCGTTCGCCCCAGCGTTGGAGACTCCAGCGAATGGACCAATTCAGCAGCGCGAAGAAGATGATGAATATCGCCCAGTTGAAGAATGTGCCTTTGTAAACGTGGTTAAGGACGTAGTGGCCCATCTCGTGTCCCATGATGGACTGGATTTCCTCCGGAGAGCCGCGACGCAGGAGATTATCGTTGAGCGTAATGCGCATGGTTTTGCCTAAGCCGCTCACGTTGGCGCTCATGCGTGTGGTTTGACACGACGCGTCGATCTGGTAGACCTCGCGGGCGGGAATTCCATTGGCGCGCGCCATGCTGAGGATGGGAGCGGTCACTCTGGGATTGTCGAATTTAGTGATCTTGTTGAAGATCGGGAAAATAAAGACTGGAGCGATCATGGCGGTGACCGCGAAGAACACGCAGAACACGACGGCGCCCCAAATCCACCAGGTCCGTTGCAGCCGGCGGACGATGGCGAAGAGAATTGGCACCGCGATCGCACCAAGCACTATGTTGACGAGCAGATTCTTGAACTGATCACCGAACCAGGGGCCGAAGCTCTGCATCGCGAGTCCATATTTGTGCTCGCGAACGTAGCCCTCGTAGTAAGCAAGCGGAAAACCGAGGATCGTGGTGAGAATTGCATATTGGACCCAATAAGTAATGTCGTGGGCGAATTTCCATGGGGTGACGCGGTCAGCGATGTTCCGCATTTGTGCGGACCAGCGGAGATGCAGGATCACCGCAGCGACAACAGCCCCGTAAAGAAAATCCCACAGGATGAGCCAGTATCCGCCTTCGAAATAAGCGTCAGAACGGGCGCGCGCGGGCGGCGGCGGGAATCTGCGCGAGATACGCTTCCGTGGCGGTGTCGGCGTTGAAGTTGGGCGAGGGCTGCGCCTCAGGCGGGACGACGATGACCGAAGGCATCTGCGAATTCGCCAGCGAGTCGGACGATTGTCCGAAGGAAGTGACAGCGGCAAGCAATAAGAACACAAGTCCGCGCAAGGAACGCATTCGTACCTCCCGGAAACTGCGCGAAAGTATATACGCAGGTAGGGCCTACAGGGTTCGACCCGGTGACCAACACACGTTGGGGCGGCAGGAAACTCTGATTTTCGCCAGATCCGATCTCAGACAAGACCTCGATTGCGAAGATGCACCAGGCAGAACGAATTGTCAGGAATTTGTCGAGTTTTAATTAATTCAACCTTAACCACCGCGTCACATTCAGCCATTTAATCTCCAACTTCGCTGCGGGCCCAAGCCGCCGGCAGCGAGATCAGTATTCATTTTAGGAGGAAGTCTATGAAGGTTCTCCGGCATGTGTCGGTGGGAGCGAGCTTACTTTTTTCAGCTGCGCTCGTGTTTTCACAATCAGGAATTGGACCAATCACAACTTCTGTTCCCAACGCAAGGTTGCGGGTAGGCGCTCCGGCCACGCTCATTGCTCCCGGTTCCATCTAGTTATGGTCGTCAACGGTCAAGCGCAGCTGGAAAATCCGTCAGGCGTAATCACCAAATTCGGTTTCCTAAGCGACGGCACGTTGACTGAGCCCGACGAGAACACGTACGTGGTATTCGATAGCAACCCGGGTGGCCCAACTGAGGGTTACGACTACGGTAGGCATTTCGTTTTCCAGGGACACGAAAACTCGGGGAACCGCGCGTATCTTACGCGAGTCAACCTTGACGTAACCGACCCTGCTCATCGCGTCACTCTGCTCACTCCGCCAGATCCAGTCTCTGGGTTAACCAACTTCAACTCAAATGATGGATCCACTTACGACCCGTTTAGCAACACTCTGCTGTTCACTCAAGAAGCTGGCACCAACGGTGGCGTTATTGAAGTCACAACCAGCTGGCCCCCTGCGGTAAACACACTCTACGGCGTCATTGGGCGCGGCGGATTCGAAGGAATCCACCCCGATGACTGGGGAAATCTCTTGATGATGGAAGATGCGAGCGGGACCGCCGTCAACGTCGATCCCAACAATCCCAACAGCCCGAAAACAGCGCATCAGCCAAATTCGTTCGTCTATCGCTTCATTCCCAAAGACCCAGCAGACCTTTCCCAGGGAGGAGTGTTGCAGGCGCTGCGGGTCAAGATCGAGGGCGAGCCGATTGTGTTCAACGCCAATGATCTAGTTGGAAATACCTTCGCGCTCGCACAATTGCAGCTGCACACACCCGGAACGTCGTATCCCGTGGATTGGGTCACCGTGCACGATACTGATGTGGACGGATTCGCTTTCTTCGGCGCTAACGCAGCGGCGAAAGCGGCGGGTGCAACTCCATTTAAGCGGCCGGAAAACGCGCAGTTTCTGCCAGGTTCCAGCTTCCAAACCTTCTTCTTCTGTCCCACAGGCGATACCGATGCGGACGCGGGGAACACCCCGGCGCTGGCAGCCCGCGGAGCCTGGGGATCAATCTTCCGCGTGGACCTTGCTGAAGACCGCAACACCGGAACGCTCTCGATCCTTGTGCTCGGCGATGCAGACCATGCCTCGTTTGATAACCTCACCTTCGCGGACGATCACACATTGCTGGCCACTGAAGACCGTGGAGACACTCTCCACAAGCAGCTCAACAAGCTGGACTCAGTCTGGGATTTTTCTACGGACGGGTCCGCCGGGCCGCGGCGCTTCGTTGCGCTAGGACGTGACAGTCTCTCGATAACCAAGGGAGAAGACAACGAGCCGACCGGCCTGCATGTTTCGGTTGGAAGCACAGCGGTTGACGGCCTGCCCGGCACACTGAACAACCTCGACCATCCAAGAGCGTTTCTCACCCGCCAGCACGGCCAGAACACACTCTGGGAAATCAGGAAGTAGTCGTAGTACTCTCTCACACTAGGACGCCGCCAATCTGGCGGCGTTCTTTTTTTTGCCGGGAACAGGTTACGCGGTTCCGAACGGATCAGTCAGCGACGGGCTTTGCGCGGTCAAGAGTTCAGCGCCGTTTTCTGTGATGTGCATGTCATCTTCGAGGCGAATTCCGAACTCGCCGGGGATGTAGACTCCGGGTTCATCGCTGAACATCATGCCGGGTTCGAGCTTGGTTGTGTTGCCGCGAACGAGGTAAGGCCACTCGTGGATGTCCATCCCCATGCCGTGACCGACGCGATGGGTGAAGTACTTGTAATCGGGGCCGAAGCCGGCGTCGGTGATGATCTTGCGCGCAGCGGCGTCAACGTTCTCGCAGGGAACTCCGGGTTTGGCGGCGGCGAGCGCGGCACTTTGGGCGTGATGGACGATATCAAAAACGCTTTTCATCTTGTCGCTTGGCTTTCCCAAGACAAACCCGCGAGTGATGTCAGACGTGTAGCCCTCCACCTCGCAGCCGTCGTCAAGCAGAATGATCGCGCCTTCGCGGACCTTCTGTGGAACCGTGGAGCCATGCGGAGAGCCCGAATTCTCGCCGATGGAGACGGTCACATCGCCGGGGAATCCCACTCGCTCATAGCCCGCGCGTACCAGGTTTTCAATATCGGAATCGGTCATGCGCGGCTGCAGGCTTTTGAAGGTTGCTTGGTAGACACTGATTGTTGCTTTGCAGGCGAGGCGCATAAGGGCGATCTCGTGCGTGCTCTTGATCATCCGGCAGCCTGCGGTGACAGGTGTGGCGCTGGCGATTTTGATTTGCGCAGCTGCTTTGGAGATGTTGTCGCTGAAGACAAACTTTGTGGTCTCCTCCATGCCGAGCGTGCCAGTCGCGACGCCGATCTCACGCAGGCCTTGTGCGACGAGTTCGTATGGACTCTCGTCTTCCTGCCAGATGCGAATGTCCGGCGAGCCTGCTTGCGGACTATTGGCGATGAGTTCTTCGGCGCGTCCCTGTTCGAACGCAGGACAGACGAAAAAAAATCTTCCCTTTTCGGTTAGTACCATGGCGAACAGGCGCTCGCCTCCCCACCATCGAATGCCAGTGAAGTATCGGAGCGAAGTGCCGGGGCCGAGCAAGATCGCATTCAGGCCGTTTTCGTGCATCAGTTGACGCGCTTTCTCCTGGCGTTCGGTGCGCTCTTGCACGGTGATCGGTTGTGCTTGTGTCTTTAGCGATTGAAGTCTTGCTATAGGGGGCGGCAGCGGCTTGGAGTCGTACGACGATTCTTTAGTGGAGGCAATCGTTGGAAGCGCAGCGGTGCCGACGATAGCGGTCGATTGCAGGAAGCGGCGACGAGAGAGCATGGGTACTCCTTGGGGGAGAGAGCGCAACATTATTGCACGACGAACATAAGACCCACTTCTCGCAAACGCGGCGAGAAGTGGGGCACCCCACATTCATTTCTTGTTGAAATAAGAAAACGCCGCCCTTGCGGACGGCGTAGTCTTGCCGGCTTGAACTAATTTCTAGTGACCGTGATGGCCGCCACCATTATTGTTGCCGCCTCCGCTGCTGTGGCCACCGCCACCGCTCGGAGCCGAGGCGTGACCGCCACCTCCACCAGAAACGTGGCCGCCACCTCCGCCTCCGTAGGAAGGCGCATGACCTCCGCCACCACCGTTCGAGGGTGCCCGACTTCCACCGAAGCCGCCTCCGCCGTAACTTGGCATTGAGCGCCCGCCGCCACCGCCACCATACGACGGCATCGAGCGACCCATCGAACCTCGGTTATAGGAAGGCGCTGCTGCCGGTCGGCTGTATCCGCCACCGTAGGAAGGCGTTGGTCGCGAGTAGCCGCGATCCATTGAAGGAGCGGGTGCCGGTCGGCTGTACGATCCACCCCCATAGTTCGGGCGATCATAGTTCGGACGATCATTTTTCGCGTGATTCCCGCCACCGAAGCTCGGCGATGGTCCACGCTCAGCCGAATACGCGGGCGCGGGCCGCGGCACGTTCATTTCGGCGCGCGGTCCGCCCTGACGGCCGTTTGACTGAGGAGAACTCGGCCGTGGTGCTGCCGGGCGTTCCATGTTGTTCCGAGGCGGGGCCGAGGGACCACGCTGCACGTCCGCACCACCAGTAGGTCCTCCGCCACGATAAGCGGGCGAGGGTGCCCGCTCCACACCAGCCGAACCACCCCGTCCCACGTTCGCCAAGGGCGGATGCGGGACGTTGTTGCGTGGCGCCATTTCTGGAGCAGATGGACGTCCCTGGTTTTCAGGACGCGCGTTCGGCATGCTCATATTCGAACGCGGGCCGGCTTGATTCGCTCCACGTTCCGCATTATTTCCACGTTCATTCGAGAATCCACCTGCACTCGGCGGACGTGGGATGTTGGTGCGAGCCATCGGCCGGTTCTCCGGCATGCGGACATTGCTGTTCGGGCCAGCGCCACGGTTCGGCAGATTTTCTGTCGGACGCTGCGCGCCTTTCATCTCCGACACGCCGCCTTGGTTCCGGCCCGCGTTGGGGTTCTGACCGAAGCCCTGATTGCGAATCGGGCTCGGCTTGCCGAAGTTGCCCTGGTTACGAGCAACCGGCGACTGCGGGTTAAACAGAGCACGCGGATTCTGCGGCGCTGCGGCGTGACTTACGACTGGCCGTGCAAAGCTGCGCTGCGGAGGTGCGGCTGCCGATCTTCCAGCATTTGGCCCCAGCACCGCTGCTTTCGTTGGCCTGACGTTGACGTTGATGTTGTTGCGGATATTGTTATTCACCGTCAACTTGGTGATCTGGCTCTGCGAAACTCTCACGTTATTTCTCGCCACGTTCCGTGAGTTGAGGATCGTGTCGCGCGAGACCGCGGTGAAACCGTTTCGCGCACGCATATTGGCGTAGCGGAAGTTATTCTTGCTGCCGTCGCGTCCGGAATTTCCAAATCGTCCGCCGTGTCGGTAGGTGTTGTTGTAAATGTTGGTGATGTGGACGTTCGTAATCCGCGTGTTGGTGATGTTTACGCGATTGAAGTAGCCGCGGCTCACGCCATACCACGGAATGAACGGTTCACCGAAGCCGAGTGGGCACCAGCCATAACCGTAGCCTCCGCCGAAGCCGAAGCCCACACCCCATCCCGGTCCGCCAAACCAGGCGACCAGCGCCGGGGAGTAGTACGGACGAACGTAGATCGGACCAGGCGCCCATCCCCAGTAGTTGTTGTAGTAAACCCAGCGGCCGTAGTGGAACGGAGCATAGCCCCAAGGCTCGTCTTCAACCCAAGTCCATCCCCAGGGATCGACCCAGATCCAGTGACCGTTGCGATAAGGCGCCCAACCGGCATCAACCTGGTTCGGCACCCACACGTTTCCGTAGTCGGGGGTGTCGCGCCACTGGCCGTATTCGTCGAGATCTTCGTAACCAACCACATCGGGCGAGACATAACGAGCGGAGCGCGAATTATCGAGCTTGTGATCGCGAGAGTATGCCCACTGATCGAAATCATCGCGCGACGGTGCGGAGTGAATGTCGCTTTGCATCGAAGTGCCGTTGGTGAACTTCGCTTGCTGGCCTTCGCGGATGCGAACGCTTGGCCCGCTGCCTGTGGATTCGCCTTCGCCGCGCCAAACCGTGATGACGGTTCTGTCCTTATCGGGATCAACGTCGAAACGGTAGTCGCCGGGCTTGCGGATGGTGAACGCCTGATTGGGTGTGTCAACTTCGTAGGTCTCACTATCGTAGAGACGTCGCACATGCAGGTTCAATGCGCCCTGGTGAAGCTGCAACTGCACCATGTTGTCGGAAACGTTTGTGAGAGTAAGGCTGCTCTCCGAGTCAATGCGGATTAGGCCCGTTCCAACACTGATTTCGGCACGGGAATTTTTATCGGCCCAGATGTTGTCGGAATTCGTGAGCGGACGATTCAGTGCGCCTGCAACCCACTCATCGGTGCCGTGCGGCTGCACCGAAACCGAGCCGTTCATGAACTGCAAACGTGCGGCGCGAGTTGGCGGATCGGGTTGCTGTTGCTGATCGTCGGCGTCCGGGGAAGACGGTGTAGTCGCTTCCGCCTGGTACTGCTGATCATCGTCAGACTGTGCTGTGCCTTGATCGTCAGACTGGACTGCGGCCTGATCGTCCGTCTGCGGATCGTATTGCCGGTCTTCCTGCGCACGCAGCGCCGGCACCGACATCAACGCGAAAAGAGTAAAGAGTGAAAAAATACGGTAAAGATGTCTCATAGGTTCCCCCTTCGGAATCGTCGTGATCCGAAGCGCCTCGCGCCTGAATGGCGGCAGGGCGTGGCTATTTCGTGCTGCCAACAATGTAAACCCCGCCTTTACAAAAGAGTTGCACAGGATTTTGGGGCAAAAGTGCCCTAAAACTGGTGCCTTAGAGAGAATAGCCTGCCTGGTTGCAGTTGCAAATTGTAAGAATGACGTTTTACAGACTTTCGGGACGCGTTCTCTGTGCATTTACAATAGGCGCATGCGAACCGGCTCTCTTCTGATCGCCGTGGTGGCGCTCTCGTTATTAGTTGCCGCCCAGCAGGATGGTCCAACTTCTCCACCGTCAAAGGAAGACCAATCCGAGTCCAGCGCTCGCGCCACGGAGATGAGTTCCAGCAAGGACACTCGTGTAGATCTCAGCGCTCCGGCGAACGATCAGAAAGCGCACCCAAACAGCGGAGTAGTGGTTTCGGACATGGAAGATGCCGCTTCCGATGTGCGGGAGATGCATCCTTGGGACCCGCATAAGGCGGCCAAAGACATTGAGGTCGGCGATTTCTATTTCAAGAAAAAGAATTACCGCGCCGCGCTCGAGCGGTACAAAGATGCCCTTGCCTACAAACCGAACGATGCGGTCGCCCAGTACCGGTTGGCGGAATGTCTCGATAAGACGGGAAACGCGTCAGATGCGATCACGCACTATGAGGAGTACTTGAAGATCCTTCCTCATGGCCCGTTTGCCGTGGACGCACAAAAAGCGTTGGAGCGACTGAAAGCGAGCGCAATCAAAGAACCTTCTTAAGCGTGCTCTCTGTACGCTGATCCTGCACAACTTTGACATCGTTATCTCTAACGAATATCGTACCCGGATATTGTCAGGGAGACTCGAACGCGCAGGTTTCGGATTCCGCATGGGTGGCAAGTAATGTGGCAAGTAATAAAGAGAAGCTTCAGGCCGCTCGCCTCTTTCCCTCCGGCCATTTAGTTTCGTTTGTCCTGGTTATGTTTTTCCCTTGCATTCCCGTCACAGCTAATTCGCAGGTTTGGCGGCTTGTTCGTGGTCTTGATCGTGTTGTCCGCTTTGGATCTGAAGAATGATCCGGCCCTGAGCGCCGAGTACAAGCGCTATCACGAGAACGTGTGGCCTGAAATTGTCGAGAGCATCAGGGATTCCGGATCGTGGACATGGAGATCTATCTGCTCGGCACTCGCATGTTCATGATCATGGAAGTGAATGAAGAATTCTCTTTCGAAGCCAAGGCCGGCGCGGACAAGTTAAATCCCAAAGTCCGGGAATCGAGCAACTTGATGTGGAAATTTCAGCAGGCGCTGCCCGAAGCCAAGCCCGGAGAGAAGTGGCTGCTGATGGAACGAGTTTTCAAAATGCCCGAACCCTGGTTTAGCGGATCTGTTCGGCTCGCGCCGGCTTGACTGCGAGCTTCAGATCGATCTTCTGCCAGATGGCAAAAAGCACAAGGCCGACCGCGATACCTATAGTCACTTCGAAGAACCGGTGAATTGCAACGATCGGGGCACTTATGGGTCGTGGGACCAGCAACACAATCACGAGAGTGATACTCGCGTATCGAAACGCGCTCCTTTCTACGCGCAGCGCAATGCATATCAATCCTACGAGGACAACAGCCGCTGCGAAGACCCAGACACTGGCATGGAAGTAAATGTCAGCCGCCGCTCCCACTGCGGCACCAGCCGCTGTTCCCGCGACATATTGAACGGCAACGGGCAGGGCGGCACTAAATGTCAGTTGGATGGTCATCAGGCTGGCAATCGCCGCCCAATACGCTTCCGGTAAGCCGAAGAGTCGAGCAATCAGGTAAGAGGTGACTGAAGTGGCTACACTCAGACCTACAGTGGCTATTGACGGCGGATTGTCCTTAGCGATAACCCATTCACGAAATCGCACTGCCATTTCTTGATTCGTAGTCATTTGTCTGTAGGTGACTAGCTCCTCGAAAACATGATCAGCACAAACAGTGAAGGAAGGTAGATGATCGAAGCGGCAAGAAGCCGTCGCGCCGCAGAATTGGACCGGCGGAGTACAAACTCCACGCCGTAATAGAGAAAGCCGGCGCTGAGGAGTAATGCTCCGGCCAGATACAAGCTGGAATCACTTGTTAGCGCTACCAACAGATTCACAAGCACCAAGATCAACAGTGGTAGCAGAGTTTGCAATTCTACCCAACATCCTCGCGAATCACCATCAGGAGGGAGGACGAGGTATCCTGCGCGAGTGTAATCGGTGCGGTACATCCACGCAATCGCCATAAAGTGGGGAAATTGCCACAAGAAGAGCACAGCGTAAAGTATCCACGCCTCGAAGGCGAGCTTGCCGGATGCGGCAGCCCAGCCGATCAGGGGAGGCATCGCGCCAGGAAACGCACCGACCAGAGTGCAGAACGGGGTTTTTCGTTTGAGCGGGGTGTAAAGAAGCAGATAGGACAATAGCGTCGCCATTGCGAGGGCGCTGGCAAGCAGGTTGACGGCGATAGCAAGATAGACGCTACCAAGCACCGACAACGCAATACCGAACCACAGCACTGCGGAAGCTTTAAGGCGGCCCGCGGCCAACGGACGACGGGCAGTCCGGCGCATTTGCGCATCGAAGTGGCGCTCGATGTATTGATTCAGAGTGCCTGTGCCACTAGCGACCAGCAATGTTCCCAGCACGGCATTGATCGAAAGCAAGAACGGGAAATTTTGCCAGCCAGCAGCACGACCAAGATAGAAACCAGCAAAGGTTGTGATCACGATCAGGAAATTGACTTCGGGCTTGGTCAGCGCCCAGTAATCGGACAAGACGGAGGAACGGGTGACGCGAGGAGGCGGCAGAACTGGCGCGCCGAGCTCCGCAACAATGGATTCAGTCGCCATGCTGGAGCGCCCCCGGGCCGTGCTGAACTTGTTTGATCGTTAATTCCGCGAACCCGCGATGCATGTGTTGCGGCGAGAGCATTCTGTGGGTTAAGACTGCTCCGGCAATCAAATAGACGACGGTCACGCAGGTCCACATTAATGCAGCCGCGCACTGCTGGTCCTCGAGAGTGGAAAATCCCCACAGGTGCGATGAGGACAAGTAAACGGGGTACACCACGCGATCGCAAAACACGAGAAATCCCGAGAGGATGTCGCACGGCAACGTGGCGAAGAACAAATACAAGATCATCGACAGATCCGGAATCGACGCGCTGGGCCAGGGTTGCACTACTGGCCACCAGAATAAGAGTCCGGTCACGAAGAACGATGACTGCTCGATAAGATGCCACGCTGGGGACTGCATTCCCAGCTCAAATATCGCGGGGACGTGCCACAAGATCAAAGCGGCAGTGGCGGCAAGCCAGCAGAACTGGGGCTGCCCAAGGAAGTGACCGATTTTCTGTACGACTGGGCGCTGGAACACCCGCTGTGAATTGTGCGGCAAACCGCGCGCCAGTGCGCGCACCGGTTCACCTAGCCAGATGAGCGGCGGAGCCACTGTCATCAACAGCAGATGTTTCAGCATGTGTACGGTTAGCAATTCATGATCGAGTGCGGCAAGGCGAGACCCGGCTGCAATCCAAATCACGAACAGGCCGACGAGAAAGCCAAAGGCACGTGAACCGGAAACAGATACTGGAGTTGAGCGGAGCCTTCTCCATCCGCTCAGGTACGCGATTGCAACGAAGACCAGGAGTGCGGTGAGCAGCACTGGTCCGAACGATCCCAATGCGCTGTGATGTAAATGCTGCATGGGACCGTTCTCCTAGGGATGTGAGCCGAGTTGTTTTTGGTCGTCGAGAGCTACGTCGCGCGATGCATCGCGCGCCGGGGCTTGCCCCTTCGGATGCAAGGTTTCGAGAAATGCGACAAGCGCGGTCGTCTCAGCTGGACTTAAATTCTTTCCGTAAGCGGGCATGTTGCCGCCGCCCTGAATAACCTGCCGGATAAGTTGATCTTGCGTGAGCCGCACAGCAACACTGTCGAGAGAAGGCCCTCTCTGTCCGCCCATTTCTCCGAGAGAATGGCAGTTGCGGCACTGCTTGGCTTGAAACACGAGAGCGCCTTGTCGTTCCAGCGCGGTTGAGCCTTGGATGAACTTGTCGGGCACTGGGTCGCCGCTCCAAGCAGTCATGTGTGGGCTCCAGGGCGTGAATCCGGCGAGATGAGTGAACGTACCAAGGGTGATCGCAATCAACAGCACCGTCAAAACCGCGATGGGACGCCGCTTCCAGCTCTTCTCACCTTCGCCCGACAGGAACGGCAGAAGTAGCAATACAGCGATCACGATAACCGGACCGATCAAAAGTGCCGGCGTCTCGAGAGATGGCGGAAGTAACGAGAGCAAAGCATAGAGCCACAGGAAGAAGTAATCCGGCTTCGGCACAGTTTGGATAATCGTGGGATCTGGCCTGCCGGTCGGCCCAAATGGTCCGAAGTAGAGCGCGCACGCGGCGACCGCCAGGATAATGAACGCCGCGAAGAACATGTCTTTCCACGCGCCATGGGAGAAGAACGGCGCGCCATCCTTCTTGACCAGTTCGTGGTACTCGTTCATGTAGGTCGCCCGTTTTACGATGCGCCCCGGCATCGGCCACTCATTGATGCCCAGCTTCAGTACCATCAACACATGCAGGCAGACAAACCCAATCAGCAGTCCCGGAATCACGAACACATGCAGCGTGAAGAATCGAGATAAAGTTGCGCCCGCGATGATCGGGCCGCCCAACATCAGCTTCACGATGGCAGGGCCAAGAACAGGAACGCGGCTCGCGATTGACGCGCCGATTCCCAATCCCCAATACGCATCTTGATCGAAGCGCAGCACCTGGCCGGTGAATGCCATTCCGAGTGTCATCAGCAACAGAAAAACGCCTAAGATCCAGGTGAGTTCGCGTGGAAACTTGTAGGCGCCGAAGAGGAACACCTGCACCATGTGGATCAAAACGAGCGCCACCATGAAGTTCGATCCCCACCCGTGCATGGCGCGAATGAACCAGCCGAGCGTAATGTCGTGGTTCAGAGCTTGCAGGCTGCTCCAGGCTTCCGCGCCGGAGGGTACGTAAACAAGCGCAAGCAGGATTCCGGTCACGATTTGCAGGATGAATACCGTGAACGCCGCGCTGCCGAAAACGTACCACCAGCTGGAAGTATTTCGCGGGATCGGATGCTCCGCCGCTTCGCGAATTGGCGCAGCCAACTGCAGGCGGCGATCGAACCATTCGCCAATTTTGGCAATCGTCATGCGCATGGCGGTTTATCTCCGGTGAGAGATGCCATTGCGGCTCCCGGTGTAGGCAATTCGCCGGCCTGAATCGTGATCAAGCCGTTTTCAACTTTGTATGGATATTCAAAAAGCCCGCGTTCCGGCGGCCCCGAAGCCCGCGAACCGTCGCGATAATAAGCTCCGCCGTGGCACGGGCACATGAACAAACCTGATTGCGGGAACCAGCGAACCGGGCATCCCAAGTGAGCGCAGTTGATGGCGAAAACCTGGAACTGTTCTCCTGCGACGCGGCGCACCCAGCAGGCGGTATCTGCGGTTTGGCCATCGGTCGGCGTGACGTAGGGATTGCGAAACGTGGCCAGACGCGTCTCGCCTTCGGGGAAATCGCTCACTTTCCCGAGCGGCACCCACGAAAGATAACCATTCGCGCGACCGCGTGTTATTGAGGAGGCAAGGAATCCAACGATCGGAACCGCGAGCAAACCGGCCGCCAGCCCGTTGAACAAAATTCCCAGCTTCATGAAAAATCCGCGGCGGGAAAGCGTACTTTCGCGCGACTGGGCAAGGACAGGTTTGGTGGACATCATTTCGACTCCTCATGCTGCGCGTAGTTCGACGCGGAATAAGGCTGCCCAGGCGTCTTCGTCCGGCGCGACACGAGCCACGTAACTACGTCGGTGATTTCCTGGTCCGACATGGGCTTGCCTGGGACGTTGCCGCGCCAGTCGGGCGCGCCTAGTTCCGGACGGCCTGTGATGACAATCGTGCGCAAACCCTGATCGCTAACGAGCGCCAAGAATGAGTCGTTCGTTATTGCGCTACCCTTCGGTCCACCTTGGCCCTGTGATCCGTGGCACGATGAACAATAAGTTCCATAAGCCGCTTCGCCTCGCTGAGCATTGCCCGAGGACTTCGCTGCGTAAGTCGGCGGATTTGCGCCGTCCAGAATTCCTGGTCGTCCCCAGTGTGATCGCATCTCGTTCGTGATCGCGTCAATTTGTTTGTCAGTCAGCATTCCGCCGGCACTTTGAGCAAAAGCCGGCATGGAAGTTCCAGGAACGCCGTTCGAGATAACTTTGCGTATGGATGCATCGTCCGCAATTGCTAAATAAACCGGATCGGCCATTGCGATCGCGGCCCCTCCTCGGCCTGCCGCGCCGTGACACCCCGCGCAGTTTGCGCCGTAAAGAGTTCGAAAGTCCGTGACCTCATTCGGGGCCTGGACTTCCGAACTTTTACGTGGCTGCCCGGGCGGAGAACTGCAGCCGGAAAGCAACATCAGCGCGGCAAATGAACATAGATATCGATATGCGCTCACGGCTGTTTTTCTCCACGAGTCCGCATGATTCCCGGAGCTTCTACACCTGCCCGCATGGCGAAGGGGATATTCTCGCTAGTCAGCATCCGACTCTGGCGCACCACGACCAAGCCAGCGACGACTCCGAACCCAACCTGCGAGGCGATAAACCAGTACCAATCGATATGTTTTGCGAGAAGTGGATTAAGAAGGCCGAGCATCGAGTAAATCAGCCCGGACCAGAGCACCGGCCCGACCAGTCCACCGAGTACGATGGGCCGATTCGCGAACATCGGCAGCATCGCGCCGTAGAGCAACCCAACCAGGATTGATATGAGTGCATGCATTCCCAGAGCAATCAGGAAGCTGTCGGCGTGAAAGGAATTCAGCTGGCCCGGTCCCATCTTTAGTGATTGCGCGTAAACGGACGCGGCAAGAAGGTTGATGGGATACCAGATGCTGCCGACTTTCAACACGCCGTAGGCGCAGGCAATCACGGCCATCGCGACGCTTCCCGCCAGCCCGCCCTTCACCCCCGCAGAGATGGGATAAGTCTGAACCGGAAGCCATGCGCGTACCTGTCCTGCGGCGACGGCAACTCGATCGACCACGCGGCGCTCGGTGGATGCCTTGAAATCATCTGGAAGGACTCGCTCGACTATTTCGTTCTCGTGAGGCAAGACTTCGCGAAACCAGCCGACACATCCGACGAAGGT
>Ga0075425_100000765_pt1 | contig 30530 bp, 21 predicted proteins | sample SoiMethybrSBSTD4_FD_75300 | JGI IMG/M metagenome (GOLD analysis project Ga0075425, IMG submission 75300) | Bulk soil microbial communities from a Populus tree surrounding site in Tennessee, USA - Soil MetaG P. TD hybrid SBSTD4 | ecosystem: Environmental > Terrestrial > Soil > Tree plantation... | reverse complement strand
AGGTTCGAGTCTCTCGCGACCTGCACGATCCGATTGGCGAGCGAGAGCAGGTATTGCGGCTCGCGGAAGAGCGGATACGTTGGCGTCGCGACCTGATGAAAGTACAGGCCTTCCTGGAAGTCGCCCAGCCGGAACGGCGTCTCGGTGCTGATGAAGTGCGCCTGATGCCCACGCAGCGCGAGTGCCTTGCCCAGCTCGGTGGCGACGACGCCGCTGCCGCCCACCGACGCGTAACAGACGATGCCGATATTCACGAGGAAATCACAGGGGAAGCAGATGCGGCCGCACGACCGGATGCTTCACGACGATGCCTTCCGCAAAGGCAACGCCGGCAAGCGCTCCAAACTGCGCGTCGCGGCTCTCAATCAGCTGACGGAACCGCGCCGATGTGAGCCGGGTCGCGACAGCACCGGGTTGCGACGGTTGAAACTGGCTGGCGTGACACGCGAGCGCCCGCCGCTTTACTTCATAGTGATCGCTGACGTCGACAACGAATGACGGCGGTGCCGAGTCGTTGATGAAGTAGTAGCACACCGACTCGGGCTTCCACGCCTCGCCGTCTGCCGAATACCGGCGCAGCCCGGCGCTGAAGACGCCCTCGGTCAGCACATGACTCGCGGCGACGTGATCGGGATGACGATCGGACCAGTACGGCAGCGCCACCACGGTCGGACGCGCCCGACGAACCAGGCTCGCGACCACCCGCTCGTGATCGGGCGTGCTGCCGATCGCGCGATCGGGGATCCGCAGATTGACCCGCCACACCGCCCCGAGCACGTCGCGTGCGGCCTCCGCTTCGGCGAGCCGCTCGTCGACGGTTCCGTTGCTGCCCATCTCGCCAGCCGTCAAATCGCAGAGGCCCACTCGAAACCCGAGCGCCGCGTGTTTGGCGACGATGCCGCCGATGCCAATCTCGATGTCATCAGGATGTGGTCCGATGGCGAGCAGATCCACCGGCGTGGCCGCGTCACTCATCTCGTCCAGCCAAACACGGCATCGGCTTTTTCGGAGCTGCCCTGCAGCGCGCGCAAGAGGATGCGCGCCGCCAGAAACGATCCCGTCGCCGATACGCCGCCGCCGAGCGCAAACAAGTGGCGTGGGTAGTTTCGATGTGCGCCGATGTACATCAAACCGTCAGCGGTTTCTCCGTAGGTCGAGTCCCAGCCGTACTCCGGGTGCAGTCCGGCAATCGCGTGATTCATGATCAGCAACTCGTACATCAACTGACCTGTCCGCTGCACCAGCACGGCCTCGCGCAGTCGCGCCGGCGTTTCATCTCGATCGCCGCCGACGATCAATAGTCGATCGTCTTTCGTCCGGCGGATGCCGTGCGGCGGCGACGCAGTGTCGCGGACGATGACATCGGCACGGGCCAGCTGGCGACGCATCGCCGCGGGCATCGGTTCGGTCAGCACGAGAAAGCTGTCGCGGCGTTTGAAATGACGCCGCAGCGGCTTGTACTCACTCGTCGCCGACGCGGTAGCCACGATCACCGTTTGCGCGTGAATGATTCCGCTCTCGAGAATCACGTCCGCCTGCTTCGCGCCCACCTGAACCTTTTTGACGCGCGACGACTCGAACAGGATTCCGCCGCGCGATCGGGCGGCGGCTGCCAGCCCAAGACACGCGCGATACGGATCCAGCGTGAAGCCACCACCCAGCTTCATCCCTCCCACCGCGTCGAGGGTGCTCGCGGCTCGTGCAGCCTGGCTCGAGAGACGACGCGCATCGAGACCAGCCGCCGTTCGCGCCTCGAGCTCCTTCCCCAGCGCCTTCTCGCCATCGCGCACCGCGACGATGAGGTCGTCGCACGCTTCGAGATCGCACCTGATCCGCTGCCGCTTCAACAGCGACGCCGCATCGAACGAGGCCCGACGCCACGATTCGAAGATCTGTCTCGCCGCTCGAAGCCCATGTGCCTTGGCGACATCTCGGAACGCCGGGCCAGGATCGGACAGCAGCACGCCAGCGCTGCGGCCGGTGCTTCCCTGTCCGAGGCGGTCGGACTCGACCAGAATCGGCCGCAGACCAGCGACCGCACAGGCATACGCGATCGCGCAGCCGGTGAGACCACCACCGACGATGACGACGTCGGTGCGGTGCTCACCGCGAAGCCGAGGAAGAGTGGGCCGGCGGGACTTGGGGAACAGATCGATCCACGGAGACGTTCCGTAGCGTGTACGCATGCAATTTGAGAGGTCAGAATGCGGAGTGCTGATTCATTGGTCGAGTGCTGAACGTTGAGGGCTGATTCGTCATCAATTGTCGATATTCAGCAATCCGCACTCCGCATTCAAACACTGAATCAGCAATCTGCCATCTGCATTCTGCATTACTTCATGCATAGAATGCTCCATTATGCTTCGGCGGGTCGTTCGAGCCGTCCTTGTGCTCGTGTCGATCGCGGCCGTCGTCCTCGTGGGCGGCGGTTTGTGGGGATACAACCGTCTGCGCGCGAGCCTGCCAATGCTCGATGGCTCTACGCCGGTGAAGGGACTGACTGCGCCGGTGTTGATCTCGCGTGACGGACTCGGTGTGCCGACCATTCGCGGTGCATCACGGGACGACGTCGCTCGCGCCACCGGATTCCTTCACGCCCAGGACCGTTTCTTCCAGATGGATCTCGCCCGACGCCGCGCCGCAGGCGAGCTCGCCGCGCTCGTCGGATCGCGAGCGCTGGCCATCGATCGTGAGATCCGCGTCCATCGTTTCCGCGCCGAAGCACAGAAGACCATCGCCTCGATGGCGCTCGAGGATCGCACGCTGATCGAGGCTTACACGGCGGGCGTGAACGCGGGCCTTCGCGCCTTGGGCGCGTCGCCATTCGAATACCTGCTGCTGCGTCAACAGCCGCGACCGTGGCTGCCTGAAGACAGCCTGCTCGTCGTCCTCTCGATGTTCATCACGCTGCAGGACTACGAAGGCTCGTACGAATCGACGCTCGGCACAATGGACGCCCTGCTGCCGCATCAGATGTTCGAGTTCCTGGCGCCGATGGGCACCGAATGGGACTCGCCTCTCGTCGGCGACATCATCCCCACGCCGCCGATCCCCGGACCGAGCGTCTACGATCTCCGGTCGCGCCGATCGGGACGACCGGCCGCACCGCTCGAGCCGCAGCGGCGGGAAGACATCCAACTCCCAAATCCCAACTCCCAACTCCCAAAGATCATTGCCGCTTCTCTGGGCTCGATGTTGCGTTTCACTCCGACCTTGGGAGCTGGGAATTGGGAGTTGGGAGTTGATCCCGATCGCACCGACGGTGCGATCGGCAGTAATAACTGGGCGGTCGCCGGCCGTCTTGCCGCCGATGGCGGCGCGCTGCTCGCCAATGACATGCACCTGTTCGTGCGCGTGCCGAACACGTGGTATCGAGCCGCGCTCGAGTGGACCGATCGATCGGATCTGTCCAGCTCGCATCGATTGATCGGCATCACGCTGCCAGGCGTCCCGGCGCTCGTCGTCGGCAGCAATACGCACGTCGCGTGGGGCTTCACCAACAGCCAAGCCGACTGGAGCGATGTCGTTCTGCTCGAGCTCGATCCACAGAATCATCTGCGCTACAAGACGCCAGACGGATGGCGGACGCTCGACCGTTACGACGAGGTGATCGAGGTCGCCGGGGCCACACCCGAGCACGAGACCGTGTCGTGGACGATCTGGGGTCCGGTCGTGGGTGCCGATCACCGCGGTCGGCTGCGCGCACTTCGCTGGGTCGCGCACGACGGCGACCGGCTTGGTGCCGCGTCGCGCGCGCTCGAAGATGCGCGAACGATCGATCAAGCGTTCGATGCCGTGAACGGGCTCGGCGCGCCCGGGCAGAACTTCGTCGTCGCGGACGACAGCGGGCACATCGGCTGGACCATGTACGGCGCGATTCCGCGGCGCGTTGGTCTCGACGGACGCCTGCCGTCATCGTGGGCGGATGGATCGAGGGGATGGAGCGGCTCTCTCGATCGCAGCGAGTATCCGCGATTGCGCGATCCCGACAGCGGCCGAATCTGGACCGCCAACGCGCGAGTCGTCAACGGCGAGATGCTGACGCGCCTCGGCGACGGCAACTACGAGGTGGGCTCGCGCGCGCACGTGATCCGTGACCGCCTGATGGCGCGCGACCATTTCACGCCGCGCGATCTCCTCGCCATCCAGCTCGATACCGGCGCGGATTTTCTCAGTCGATGGCACGATCTGATCCTGCACACGCTGACGCCGGCGTCGATCGCCCACAACGCCCCACGCGCGCGATTCCGCGAGCTGGTCGAACGCACGTGGAACGGTAAGGCGTCGGCGGCGTCGGCGGGCTATCGGCTGACGAGGATGTTCCGCGAGCAGGCGTCCGAGATGATCATCTCGTTCGTGCTCGTGGATTGCTACGAGGCCGACCCCGCCTTCGACTACCGCACGGTGCGCCGCCGCGAGGGCCCGATCTGGGCACTGGTGTCACAGAAGCCGATGCACTTCCTCGATCCGCGATTCGAGAGCTGGGATGCCCTGCTGCTCGCCGCCATCGATGCCGTGATCGATCGCTCGAATCGCGACGGCGGGCTCGACGCGCCGTGGTCGCGGTGGAATGTCACCGTCTACCGTCATCCGTTGTCGACGAGCATTCCGTTCTTCGGTGCACGACTCGACATGCCGCAGCGGCCACTCGACGGCGATCTCTACACGCCGAACATGCATTGGGGAGCCAACGCCGCGTCGGAGCGGATGATCGTGTCGCCGGGGCGCGAGGCCGACGGCATCATGCACATGCCGACCGGTCAAAGCGGTCACCCGCTGTCGCCGTTCTACGCCAACTCGCATGATGCGTGGATGAACGGCGCACCGACGCCGTTCCTTCCAGGCAAGACCGAGCACACACTGACACTGACGCCGTAATCCAGATCGCAGCGAGTCGGCCCTTGCTCAGAAACGGATCCTCCACCCCAGCGACGGCGCAGCCCCTTGTGCGTAGATCGTCGTGCCGTTGCCCTGAGCGGCGTCGAGCACGCCGCCCAGGATCGCGTATGCAGCGGTGATACGCAGGATCGGCTCCGCGCCGCCGCAGTCAGGCGCACAGAGCACGAGGCCGATCAGGCCCGCGCTGGCGCCTTTGAGCACGCCGTCGATCACGCTGTCGCGCGGCTTGGCGATCCGACGGATCGAATCCAGTGGCAGCGCGCCTGCCGATGCCAGCACGACTTCGTTGCGGCCCATGCACAGGACCGTGTCCTTCAACCGCGAGCCATCGGTCCGCGTCACCACGACTTGACCCTTCGTCGCGAGCGGAAAGCACGATGACGACGCAGGCGCCAGCGCCTGGGCCTGGGCACTGGCGCTCGAGACGAGGATTGTCACCATCAGCAACAAGGTTCGCATGGTCGTTCCTCTCAGTGACGACCGTGAAAGTTGAAGCCGGTGAGCATACTCACCCGCATGCCGTCCTTCGACGGTACGAAGGCGAACGTCATGGGCACGTTGAGTGCCCCGGACCGGAACGTGACGCCGCCCGCTATCGCGAGATCGACGCCAGCGGGTGTGATGTTCGGACCGATTCCAAACTCCGCGCCGCCGGGCGAGCGCAGACCAACCCGAGTCCTGAGCCAGCACGGGGCTGGCAAGCCCCGCAACGATTCCAATCACAAAGGCAGCAGCGCGCATAGGCACCTCCATGACTCGATGGTGCGCGCCGCCTGTCGATGAAGTCTTGACGCGAGTCCTGAAAAACCCTGATCGATGAAAAGTCCCGCCAATACGGGACGCCAATGACGCGCTAAGCCGCGCGCGTGCGCAGACGGGCAAGCGCCGGCGCCCACACATCAGGGTGTCCGGTCACCTGCAGCAGCGGCTCGATCGGCAGCAGCCAGCCGGCGTTGCCCGCAGGCGCCAGCGCCAGCGCGTCATCGACCAGCCGCGCGGCCTCGGCGTGATTGCCCGATCGCACCAAGGCCGCGGCGACGATGAACGCGGCGTCGACTGATTCGGGGCGCGGCAACCCGACCGCGATGGTGCCTGGAGGTCCCGGTGCACTCGACCGCGATGCGACGAAGGCGAGACGATGCTGCGGCACTCTTTGCAACGCCTGGCCGAACCCTTCGCGCGCGCGATCGAGCTCGGCGTGGCGCAGGTGCAGCGCCCCGATCGCGTACCAGGTGTTGGCGCAGCACTCGCGTGCGTACAGATGTCCGCTGGCTTCGAGTGCGAGCTCGCGCTCGAACGACGCCAGCGCCGCAGCATCCTCACCGCGCGCCATCAGCAGCAGACCGTGAAGCCAATGCAGCGCGACGCTGCTGAATTTGGAGACGGGCACGGTGGCGGCCGCGACGCCCGCCATCACTTCGCGCTCCGCCTCGGCAAGCGCGTGACGGGCGACATGCACGGTCGCCGCGAGCCAATGCGCCAACGGAAACGCGGGCATCAGCGCCAACGTCCGGTGAGCCTCGCGCAGTCGCTCCTCTCCCCAACTCACGTACGCCAGCCGGAAGTGATGCCGCCAGTTGTCCGGTTCGAGCGTAATCGCCCGGCGCGATGCCGCCAGTGCATCGACGCGATGACCGCTGCGCTCGAGCACGAACCCGAGCGTCGCCCATCCTTCTGCGTAATCGGGAGCGAGACGACACGCTTCGCGCGCGTGATGCGCGGCCGTTGTCAGCGTCACTGCATCTGGCTCGGCGTCGGTGCGGGTCATCTCGAATTGCAGGATGCAGGCGTTGGCCAAGCCGACGTGCGCGGACGCCTGATCCGGTGTGCTTGCCAGCACCCGCTCGAAGGCGCGGCGCGCTAGGACGATCTGATCGCCTTCGAGCGTTTCGATCGCCGCGCGCCCTTCGATCCACGCGCGGTGCGGTGCCAGCAGCTCGTCGAGCGCGTCATCGCTTGCGCGTGCCGCGCGGCGCGTCACCGTCCCCGCGAAGCGATAGCCCTGACGCGCCACCGTCTGAATGCCTGGCGCCTCGTCTGCTCCCTTGCCGATGACGCGGCGCAGCGCGGAGATGGCCTGTTCGAGACTGTTGTCGGTGACGGCGACGTCGCGCCATACCGCTTCGATCAGCGCATCTTTCGAAAGAATCGTCCCGCAGTTGGCCACGAGGTGCAGCAGGACGTCGAGGTGTCGATCGGGCATCGGCACCACGTCGCCCGCGAGCGTCAGCCGCCTCGCGGATGCGTCGAGCTCAAAGCGCCCGAAGGCGTAGACAGTTCGTTCGGCCAACGCATCAGATTGTACGGTGGGCCACCTCGAGGACGGTGGGCCACCTCAAGGTGGCCCCTACGTGCTATGGAATGGTGCGTCAGGCTTCAATCCGATCTCCAGCTTGTCCTTGAGCGACATGGTCTCCCCTCATGGTCCGGCTAAACCGTTCACGGTCCGGCTAAAGCCGGACACTACGTCTGAGCACGTGCGTCGTGCAAACACGAGACCGATACACAACGCGCGCGGCCGTGTCAGGTTCGTGTTCAACCTCGAGCGAGCAAGGAAACAGTGGCAACGATATTTCGATCGGGGCACATCAATTGCACCGCAGGCATAGCGCTCCTACGGTGATGTTCCGACCCGCCTCGTACTCAATCGACCGGGTGTCAATCTCAGGAGGATGTAAGAATGAGCGCAGCGCCTGCGGTCAAAGCAGACGTCGTGACACTGCCGTCGATCGCCGATCGACCGTTGAAGATCGGCTCGCTACGCAAGCGACTGCGAATCGCGCAGGTGGCGCCGTTGAGTGAGAGCGTGCCTCCCAAGCTGTACGGCGGCACTGAGCGCGTGGTCGCCACGCTGGCCGACGAGCTCGTGCGGCAGGGCCATGACGTCACGCTGTTCGCGACCGGCGATTCGAAGACGGATGCGGCGCTGGTGGCCGCGTGTCCGTCCGCGCTCAGGTTGAGCCACTGTCCCGATCCGCTCGCGATTCATCTGAACATGATCGAAAAAGTGGCGCAGCGTGCCGACGAGTTCGACGTGATCCATTTCCACGTCGCACCCCTGCATTTCTCGGTCGCGCGACGACTGCGAACGCCGCACGTGACCACGCTGCACGGCCGCCTCGATCTGCCGCCGATTGCGCCGCTCTACTCCGAGTTCGATGAACTGCCGCTGGTCTCGGTCTCGAACGCGCAGCGCGCGCCGCTGCCGAATCAGAACTGGGTCGCCACCGTGTATCACGGACTGCCAGCCCGCGAGCTGACGTTCCGGCCCGAGCCGGGATCGTACCTGGCCTTCCTCGGCCGCATTGCCAAAGAAAAACGGCCCGACCGCGCCATTGCCATCGCACGAGCGTGCGGCTGCCGACTGAAGATCGCCGCGAAGGTCGATCCCGCCGACGTCGAGTACTTCAAACAGGACATCGAGCCGTTGCTCGACGATCCGCTCGTCGATTTCATCGGTGAGATCAACGAAGCACAGAAGGGCGACTTCCTCGGTCGCGCGCGCGCGCTGCTGTTTCCGATCGATTGGCCCGAGCCGTTCGGTCTCGTGATGATCGAGTCGCTCGCATGCGGCACGCCGGTGGTGGCCTTCCGCGGCGGCTCAGTAGGCGAGATCATCGAGCACGGTGTCACTGGGTTCGTCGTCGATACACTCGATCAGGCGATTACCGCTATCAAGGATGTGGACGCGCTCGATCGCCGCGCCTGTCGACAGGCCTTCGACGAACGGTTCTCTGCCGCACGCATGGCCGACGACTACCTGAAGCTCTACAACCAACTCGTGGGCATGGCCGCCAATGTCGGACAGTGATTCCGCTCCCGCCATCGACAGTCAGCTCGCTTTTCACGATGAGCAGTTTCCAGTCATTGTCGGCCCCGAGCGGCCGGTGGGGCCGTCGCGTGTTCTGAAGCACGGCGACTGCTTCGGCGTGTTCGATCCCCGCGGCAACATCGTGCCGAGCGAATCGGGTGATCGCGGCCTCTACTATGACGGCACGCGCTTCATGTCGTGGTTCGAGCTGCAGCTCTTCGGCCACCCACCGATGCTCCTCAGCTCCACACTCGGCGTCGACGATGCGGTGTTCGAAGCCGACCTGACCAACCCCGACGTCCTGCGCCAGGGTCACATCGCGGTCGAGCGCGGCGAAGTGAACGTGCACCGATCGCGGGTGCTGTGGAGTCCGCACTGCATCGAGCGGATCCGGGTCACCAACTTCGGCCTCACGCGCATCGAGGTACCGCTGGCGCTGCGCTTCGACGCCGACTTCGCCGACGTGTTCGAAGTGCGCGGCACGCGCCGGGCCAAGCGCGGCGAGCGTCTGTCGGACGTGCGTGGCGAGGACAACTATCTGATGCGATACCGCGGTCTCGACGGGGTGGAGCGCCGCGCCCGCATTAGCTGGAGCCGTCAGCCCGATCGTCTGGTCGCCACACGCGCGCAATTCCTGCTGGCACTCGAGCCACGTCAGACGATTGCGATCGAAGTCATCGTCACGTACGAGTGCGACGACGTGACCTCGACCGCGAAGCCACCCGGATCGCTGGCCGAGGTGGTGTCGCGTACCCGCACGTGGCGCGCGAAGCAGAGTGGCACGAGCTGCCGTGTGCTCAGCTCGAGCCCGATGTTCAACCGATGGCTCAACCGCTCGGAAGCCGATCTGCAGATGATGGAGACGGAAACGCGATACGGGATCTACCCGTATGCGGGCGTGCCGTGGTACAGCACCCCGTTCGGGCGAGACGGTCTGATCACCGCGTTCGAGATGCTGTGGTTGAATCCAGCGGTCGCTCGCGGCGTCCTCGCGTTTCTCGCCGGCACGCAGGCCGACGCGACCAACGACGCGCGCGAAGCGCAGCCCGGCAAGATCCTGCACGAGATGCGCGGCGGCGAGATGGCGGCGCTCGGTGAAGTGCCCTTCGGTCGGTACTACGGCAGCTGCGACGCCACGCCCCTCTTCGTGATGCTGGCCCACGCCTACTACGAGCGCACCGCCGATCGTCCCTTCATCGACAGCATCTGGCCCAACATCGTCGCCGCGCTCGAATGGATGCGCACCAACGGCGATCCCGACGGCGACGGCTTCATCGATTACGCGCGCAAGAGCGGGTCCGGTTTGAGCAACCAGGGATGGAAGGATTCCCACGACGCAGTGTTTCACGACGATGGCGCGCTGGCCGACGCGCCGATCGCACTGTGCGAAGTGCAGGCCTATGCGTATGCGGCGTGGAAGGGGGCGGCCGCGCTCGCGACCGAGCGCGGCGATGAGGCGAGCGCCGGCGAGTGGGCGGCTCGCGCCGAGCAGTTGCGCGATCGCTTCGAATACACGTTCTGGTGCGAAGACCTCCACACCTACGCGCTGGCTCTCGATGGGCACCGACGTCCGTGCCGTGTGCGCACATCCAATCCCGGCCACGCGCTGTTTGCCGGTCTCGTCGCGCCGGACCGGGCCAAACGCGTCTGCGAAACGATGATGACCGATGCGTTCTTTGCCGGATGGGGCGTGCGCACAGTGGCGGCAGGCGAACAGCGCTATAACCCGCAGTCGTACCACAACGGATCGATCTGGCCGCACGACAACGCGATGATTGCGGCTGGATTCGCGCGCTACGGCTTCACGGGCGCCGCGACGCGGATTCTCACCGCGATGCTCGAGTTGAGCAGCGCCGTGGATCTGCATCGCCTGCCCGAACTGATCTGCGGCTTCCGGCGCCGCGGCCGCGAACCAACCCTCTATCCGGTCGCCTGCGCGCCGCAGGCCTGGGCTGCAGGGGCCGTCTTCATGCTGCTCAGCGCCGCGCTCGGCGTTCACATCGACGCCCCGGCGCGCCGCATTTCGTTCTCACGCGGCCAGCTGCCAGAGTCGATCGACTGGGTTCGTCTGAGCGATCTCACCGTCGGCGACGCCCAAGTCGATCTGCAGCTCGAACGCCATCCGCACGATCTTGGAGTGACGGTGATTCGGCGAGAAGGGCACGTGGAGATAGTGACGGTGAAATGAACCGTACAAGTGGAAGAAGTGGAAAAGTGGAAGAAGTGGAAGAAGTGAAAGTTATGAAGTAGCTAAGTAGCAAAGTGGAGCGAGCTGGATCGCGGCGTACTCAATCGCGAGCTGAATTGCGGTGCACTCGCAGCTGGCCCCAATCAGCTTGTTGTACTTGACGACTTCGCAACTTTTTCACTTCCACTTCTTCCACTTCTTCCACTTTTCCACTTTTCCACTTGTATTCCGCCTCAGGCCTTTTCCTGCACTTCCCTTGCAGCTCAGCCCCCGTGGAGGTTCGCGACAATGCTCGAGACAATCATCGTCGTGCTCGTCGTGTTGTGGCTGCTTGGAATGGTCAGCTCGTACACCATTGGCGGCTTGCTTCATTTGCTGCTGGTGCTTGCGGTGATCGTGCTCATCATCCGGTTGCTGCAGGGGCGCCGCGTTGTGTGACGACCGCAGGGCATGTCAATTGCTCCTATGTCTAGCGAAGGAGGCAAGGTGATGCATAAATGGCTCACTCTTCCGGTGGCGATGCTGAGCCTGGCTGTAGCCACCACCGCGTGCGCAGAGCGCGCGGGAGCGACATCCACGGACAGTACGCCACCGCAGGTCAGAACTCAGGCACCGACTCAGCCTGAAACCGTCAACAGCGGCGAGCCGGGGACGATCCCCGTTGGTCAGGAGCTGGATGTCCGGCTCAGGACTCCGCTCAACTCGGACACGGCTCAGGTCGAACAGCGATTCGAGACGACCACCGTCGTCGACGTGATGCAGAACGGGCGCGTGCTCGTGCCTGCAGGATCACTCGTCGAAGGCGTCGTCAGCGGCGTCGACAAGGCGACACGTACCGATCGCACGGGGTCGATGACGCTGACGTTCGATCGGATCAGGGTGAACGGGCAGCAACACCGCATTCGAGCCAGTGCCACTGAGGTGTTCAAGAGCGGCGGCATCCGCGATGAGGCACCGAAGGCTGGTATCGGCGCGGGTGCAGGCGCGATCATCGGCGGCATTCTCGGCGGCGCGAAAGGTGCCGTCCTCGGTGCGGTGATTGGCGCCGGTGGCACAATTGCGGCTACGGAAGGGAAGAACGTCGATCTGCCGGCGGGAACGGTCATTCGAATCCGAATGGACTCGCCGGTACGCGTCGGATAGTTGGAGTTCCGAGTTCCAAGTTCCAGGTTCCGAGTTCGACAGAACTCGGAACTCGGAACTTCGGAACTCGGAACTATGAAAGTCAGCGCGCGTGCGGTCGCGGCGCGGTCTCCCACGCGTCGAACTGACGCTGGGCTTCGTCACGTCCGATACCGTAACGCTGCTGCAGCCGGCCAACGAGCTGTTCAGCGCGACCCTGGATCTCGTCCAGGTCGTCGTCGGTCAGCTTGCCCCACTGCTCACGAATCCTTCCCTTCAATTGCGTCCACTGGCCCCTCAGTGTGTCTGCATTCATGGTTGGGTCTCCTTGCTTGCCGGGGTCGCTTCTGAGGGAGCAATGAGGGTGCCACGGTGTGCGCGAGTCGTACGCCGTGTTCGCCTGGTGCCCAGACGTCTTCGCGCACATTCGGCCTGAATGAGCGCGCGTCACATGGCGACTTGCTTGCACGGTGCGTCGATATGGCTCGAGCGATCTGGACTGGTGCGTTGTCGTTTGGACTCGTCAATATTCCCGTCGAAGTGCACACGGCCGTGCGCGAGAACCGTCCCAAGTTCCGCATGCTGCACGCCAAGGACAAATCACCGATCAATTTCCAGCGCGTGTGTCAGAAGGACGGTGAAGAAGTGGCGTGGGACGATCTCGTCAAGGGCTACGAATACGAGCGCGGCCGCTTCGTCGTGTTGACGAAGGAGGACATTGCGGCGGCAGCCCTGGAGAAGACGCGGCGGATCGACATTCTCGATTTCGTCGACGCCGACGCCATCGACGATCGATTCTTCGACAAACCGTACTACCTCGTGCCTGGCAAGGGCGGTGATGTCGCGTACGCACTCCTGCGGGAAGCCGTACGCGAGTCGAAGCGCACCGGCGTCGCCAAGTTCGTGATGCGCGACGTTCAGCATCTCGCCGCGGTCGAGGTCGTGGGTGATGCGCTCGTGCTGTCGACGCTGCGTTTCGCCGACGAGCTCGTCGACGTCGACACGCTGAAGCTGCCGCGCACACCTTCGCTGAAGAAGAAGGAGCTCGAGATGGCCACCACGCTCGTCGAGAACCTCGCCGACGAGTGGAAGCCGGACAAGTACACCGACGACTACCGCGACAACCTGATGAAGGTGATCAAGGCCAAGCTGAAAGGCAAGCAGGCCCACGTCGTCGCCGAAGAACATCCGCGCGATGCCAAGGTGGTCGACCTGATGGAGCGGCTGCGCCAAAGCCTCGACGCATCGAAGGGCAAGAGCCGCGGGACGCGCCGGAAAAGCGTACGCGCCGCAACGAAGAAACGATCGGGGCGCCGCAGCGTCGCGTAGCGATCCCTGCCGCCGGGTCCAAAGGACCCGGCCTACACTGTCACCCGGCGACATTGGCACGCCCGCCGGCACTTGCCATATATATCGTCTGACGCTATAGTATGTCGTCTGGCGGTCTAAAGGACCGTCCAGCGATACATCGATGGCTTCTGACGCGCGCGCCCAGGCATTCCTGCCGCTGACCCCCCCAACGCTGCACACGCTGGTCGCACTGGCGGACGGCGACAAACACGGCTACGCCATCATCAAGGAAGTGGCTCGCCGGACGGAGGGGACGGTACGGCTCAGCGCCGGGACGCTATACGCCATCATCCGGCGCGCCGAAGATGACGGTCTGATCGTCGAGACCGACGAGCGGCCCGACATCGCGTTGGATGACGAGCGGCGGCGGTACTACCGTCTCACGCCGCTCGGCCGCAGGGTGGCCGCGGCCGAGATCGGACGACTCGAGTCGATCGTCGAGATGGCGCGCGCCAAGAAGCTCGTGCCGCGGCCGAAGTCGGTATGAGCGGCAGGCATCGCGCGCGGTCGTGGACTGAGCGTACGATCCGCGCGCTGCTGCGGGCGTTCCCCTTCGATTTCCGCGCCGATCACGGCCGCGATCTCGAGCAGACGCTGCGAGCGCAGCACCGCGAGGCGACCGCGCGCGGCGGCCGTGGCGCGCTGTTCAGGCTGTGGATGGAGATCCTCGGCGACGTCATCACGACCGCTCCTCGCGAGCACCTGGCCATCCTCAAACAGGACACCGCGTACGCGCTCCGAGCCCTGCGGCGGACACCCGTGTTCGCAGCCTCGGCGGTACTCACGCTCGCGCTCGGGATGAGCGCGACGACCGGCATGCTGGCGATCGTGAATGCGGTCATGTTCAGGCCGCTGACCGTCGCGCGTCCCGACGAGATCATCTCGATCAGCAACCGGACCGAATCGCTGTCGGCGTCGCCGTGGGTGTCGTATCGCGATCTGCAAGATTATCGGGCTGCGACGCGCGTCCTGGCCGACGCCGCCGGCTTCTCGATCCGCTTCGCGTCCCTCAAGGTAGACGGCGCAGCGGACCGCATTACGATCGATCTGGTCACCGACAACTACTTTTCGATGCTCGGCATCGGCGCCGCGACGGGCCGCGTCATCCAGCCGGAGCGGGGTCGCCCGTGGATTGACGATCGAGTGCTGGTGCTCGCGCACTCGTATTGGCGTACTCGATTTGGCAGCGATCCCCGCATCGTGGGTCGAACCGTGCGTCTCAACGGCGTACCGTTCACCGTCGTCGGCGTCGCATCCGCCCGCTTCCGGGGAACGGAGCCCTTGTTGCGCGCGGCCGCGTACGCGCCGGCGGGTACATTCAAGGTGTTCAGCGCCGGCTACAGCGGGAACCCGTTCGAGGACCGCGCGTTGAGAATGTTCACCGTCCTGGCACGTCTCAATCCGGGGGTCACGATCGCGGAGGCTCAAGCCGAGCTCGACGTCAAGGCCGCAACACTCGCTCGCGATTTTCCGTCCACGCACAAGGATGTCTCGCTGCAGATCGTGCCCGAGACACACGCGCGCCCCACACCTCAGCTCGGGCCGTTTCTTCGTCGTGCATCGACCGCGCTGGCGGGGCTCGCGGCGCTTGTCCTGCTCATCACCAGCGCCAACCTGGCCAACCTGTTGATCGCGCGAACGGCGACTCGAGGCCGTGAGGTGGCATTACGTACAGCCCTTGGCGCCAGACGCGGGCGCATCGTGCGGCAGTTCGTCACCGAGAGCGTAGCGCTGTCGGTGGTGGGCGGTGCCGTCGCCATTCCCATCGGCGTGTTCGCGATGGAGCGGCTTCGCGCCTTCGTCGCCGGCGCATCGGCGGCTGCCACGCTCGATCCCGACTTTGGCGTCGACACGACCGTGATGGCCGCCGCGTTGGGAATCGCCGTCGGCGCTGGAGTCGTCGCGGGACTCGCGCCGGCGTTGTGGGTGCTGCGTTCGGATGTCGCCGAAAACCTCCGCGGCGCAGGCCGCGGCGTCACGACGCGGTTCGGTGGTGCGCTGCGCAGCACGCTCGTCGTCGTGCAGGTCGCCCTCTCGCTGACGCTCCTGGTCAGCGGCGGCTTGTTCGTGCGCAGCCTCGATCGCGCGAGAGCGGTCGACCTCGGCTTCGATCCGAACGGGTTGCTGCTGGCGTCGGCATCGCCCGCGCTGCAGGGATACGACGACGAACAGCGTCTCGCCTTTTACGATCGCGTTCGCAACCGCATCGCGGCCATACCAGGCGTCGAAATAGCATCCTGGATTCAGTTTCCTCCGCTCGGGATTACGGGCAACAGCGCGTCAGTCGCGCCGGAGCCCCGTCCAGTGGATCCGAAGTGGCGTCCACCGATAGCGAGCGAAGGGGTCGTGGGTCCGGAGTACTTCGCCACGGCCCGTATCAGGCTCGTCGAAGGTCGCGCCTTCGAGGGTCGCGACAGCGCCGCGAACGCACCAGTCGCGATCGTCAACGAGAGGCTCGCACAGATGTTCTGGCCGGATCAGAGCCCCGTCGGCCGCTATCTGATCGCCAACGATGCGCGGCTCGAGATTGTCGGAGTTGTTCAGAACGGGAAGTACCAGAACGTGGCGGAAGCCCCGCTCGGCGCGCTGTTCAGACCGCTTGCCCAGGTCGCACCCGGCTCAGCATCGATCGCCATCCGCACGTCTCGCGCACTCGCCGACGTCGGACCAGACGTACGTCATGCGTTCAGCACCGTCGATCCGGACGTCGCGATCTATGACGTTCGTGCAATGACGACGCACCTCGACAACGGCAGCGCGTTCTTCCCATTTCGCCTCGCCGCATTCATGACCAGCCTGTTCGGCGGCATGGGCATCCTGCTCGCCTCGATCGGCCTGTATGGGATGGTCGCCTACCAGGTGGGCCAGCGCGCCCAGGAATTCGGCGTGCGCATGGCGCTCGGGGCCGTGGCCGCAGACATCATCCGCGACGTCCTCTGGCACAGTGGCCGCTTTGCCGTCGTCGGCATCGCCGTGGGCCTCGTCCTCTCGGCCGGCGTCGCGCAGTTGCTCCGCGGCCTGCTGGTGGGCGTCAGCCCGTTCGATCCCGTCACCTACGTCCTCGTCTCGGTATTCCTCACCGCCGTCTGTCTGCTCGCTTCAGTCATTCCGGCGCGCCGGGCCACGGCTCTCAATCCACTGGCCACACTGCGCGCCGAGTAAGCACGCCTAGCAGTTCCCGAGTTCGGAGTTCCGGAGTTCCCGAGTTCGTCCGGGAACTTTCAGGATCCAACCAACCGTTTCGGGGTCGCCCACGTCAAAGCCTCGGTAACCGAGACCATGAGCAAACCACCCGATCTGGTCCAGGGCACCCTGGATCTGCTGCTGTTGAAGATTCTCGCCCTCGAGCCGCTGCACGGCTGGGCCATCAGCCAGCGGCTCAAACAGATATCCGGCGATGACCTCCAGGTCAGCGACGGCTCACTCTATCCCGCCCTTCACAAGCTCGAACTCAATGGATGGATCACGGCGGAATGGAAGACCAGCGACCTCGGACGCCGGGCGAAGTTCTATTCCCTCACGCGCGCGGGACGCCGCTACCTCGGACAGGAGACGGCTGAATGGCATCGTCTCGCATCGGCCATCAGCCGCGTGCTCGACCTGAAGGAGGTGTGAGATGCGATCTCGTTGGGGCCACGCCATCGCCGCTCGTCTCAAGGCCGTCCTTCGTCCGCGGCGTGCCGAAAAGGATCTGGACGACGAGCTCGCGTTTCATATGGCCATGCAGGCGCGCGCGAATGCGCAGCAGGGCATGAGCGATATCGAGGCGCGCCGACAGGCGCGGCTCGATCTCGGTGGCGTCGAGCAGGTGAAGGAAGGGGCGCGCGACGCACGTCCGCTGCGCTGGGCGCGCGATGCGATGCAAGACGCGCGGTATGCGGTGCGCGCGTTGTGGAAGACGCCGCGATTCACGATCGCCGCGCTCTTGACCGTGGTGCTCGGCGTCGGCGCCAACGCGACGATCTTCAGCACGCTCAACCCGCTGCTGTTCAAGCCGCTGCCCTACCACGAGCCACATCGCATCGTGAACGTGTTTCGCACCTCGCCACAGTCGCAGCGGTGGCCGTTCTCGATCGCCAACTACTACGATCAGCGCGACCGCAGCACCTCGTTCGAGTCCCTCACCGCCATGACCTGGCGTGATACCAGCTTCGCCGAGCCAGGCCAGCCGGCCGAGCGTGTGTTCTCCATTCGCGCGACCGGCAACTTCTTCGCGCTCTTCGGCATTCCGCCGCTGCTGGGACGGCCCTTTACTGACAACGACGACCGCGTCGGCGCCGAGCCGGTGGTGGTGCTGTCGTACGGATTCTGGCAACGGCGATTCGCGGGCGAGCGGGGAATCGTCGGGCGTCGACTTCGGCTCGACGGCGACACGGCGACCGTCATCGGCGTCATGCCCGAGGACTTCGAGTACCCGCTGTTCTGGGGCAACGTCGATCTCTGGCGTCCGTTCGCGTTTCCCGCCGATCAGCGCCAGGATCGCGGCAACAACTTCCTCCGCGAATTCGCGCGACTCAAACCCGGGGTCACGTTCGAACAGGCCGACGACGGCATCAGAGCCGTCGTCAAGAAGATCCTTGCCGAGCATCCCAATCTCGATGCCCGCGAGGGCGCACGCCTCGAACCTCTGAGCATCGTCGATCCGACCACCAAGCGCATTTCAGGGTTCGCCTTCGGCCTGGCCTTTCTGGTGCTGCTGATCGCGTGCGCGAACCTCGCGAACCTTCAGCTCGCGCGCACCGCCGCCCGGGCACGCGAGTTCGCGATTCGCGGTGCGATTGGCGGCGCCAAGGAACGGCTGATGCGGCAGTCGCTGACCGAGAGCATCGTGCTCGCGCTCATTGGCGGCGTGCTGGCGCTGCCGCTGTCCTACTGGTGCACGCAGCTCATCGCGCAGCGGCAGTTCAGCGATCTGCCAGGCGTCCGCGTGACGATGGATCCGGTCAGCCTGGCGTTTGCGTTCGGATGCGCGCTGATCACCGGACTCATTTTCGGCGTCGTTCCCGCGTGGCTGGCATCGCGGGCTGATGTGAACGATGTGTTGAAGCAGAATCCGAAGAGCATGACGTCGGGGCGCACGCCGCTGCGGTTCCGGCAGGCACTCATCGTCGCGGAGATTGCGTTCGCCCTCGTGGCGTTGAGCGGTGCGATGTCGTTCATTCGCGGCCTGCAGCGCATCACCGATGTCGATCCAGGCTGGCGATCCGATGGTGTGCTGGCGGCGCGACTCAACCTGATCGGGCCTCAGTACACGCAGGCTCCAGCGCGACGAACGTTCTTCGAGACCGTTCGCGATCGAGCGGCCGAAATCCCGGGAATCACCAGCGCCGCGATATCGAGTTCGTCAGTACCTGCCTTCCCCTACGGCACCAGCACGACGTTCGTGGCTGAAGGGCGCACCGATACCGTGCTGGCGTACAACGAGCGCACGACGCCGCAATACTTCGACACGCTGCGAATTCCCTTACGCCGTGGTCGTCAGTTCACGAACGATGATCGCTTCGGCTACACACCGGTGGCGATCGTCAACGAGGCGATGGCGCGCGCGTTGTGGCCGAACGAGGATCCGATCGGCAAACGAATCGGATTCCAGGGGCCGAATCCGAACTGGCGCGTGATCGTCGGGGTCGTCGGCGACGTGACGTTCCCGGCGTTCGGCGCAGCCTACGGCGTCGACACGACGTTCGAGGTGTATCAACCGTTGGCGCAGACGGGCACTCAGGCGGTGAACATCCTCCTGCGAACGACACGAGCACCCGATACGGTCGCCGCGGATCTGCGGAAGGCCGTTGCCGCCCTCGACCGCGATCTGCCGGTGTTCGATGTGGTCACCGCGCGCTCGGTGGAAGCGCGAACGACCGCGCGCTTCAGCCTGCTCGGTCAGGTCTTCGGCGGCTTTGCCGCACTCGGTCTCGTGCTGGCGGCGATCGGCGTGTTCGGGGTGGTCTCGTATTCGACCGCGCAGCGCTCGGGCGAGCTCGGGATGCGGATGGCGCTTGGCGCGCGGCAATCCGAAGTGATGTGGCTGGTGTTGAAGCAGGGCGTCGTGCTGACGCTGGTGGGCGGCACCGCGGGCCTCGCCGGCGGCTTCGGCCTGTCGCGCGTGCTCGCGTCGCTGATGCCGCGCCTGCCGTCGCCGGAAATCGCGCTCGTACTCGGCACAGCCGCGTTAATGATCGTCGTCGCCCTCACCGCGATGTACATCCCGGCCAGACGCGCATCGAAGATCAGTCCGATGCTCGCGCTCAGACACGAGTAGTGACAGTGTAGGCCGGGCCTGGTTTTCAAGGCCCGGCGAAACTGACGCGAGACGTTTGGTCGATGTCCGTGTCCGCCGGGCCTAAAATCCAGGCCCGGCCTACACTGTCTCTGAAGGAATCCGCGTCTCTGAGTAGAATCGCACGCACGGGGAGGGCTTCAGCGTGCGAGACCCCATCACTCTTGCGATCGTCGTGCTGCTCTCGTGGACGACGATCGCCTCGGCCGCCGACAAGACCGTCGCCAAGGATTTCATCACCGAACCGCCGACGCTGATCTCGCTCGGGTTCGAGTGGATGATCGATGGCGACGACAATCGCAACGCCACGGTGACCGTCTCCTATCGCAAGCAGGGCGAGCAGGCGTGGAAGAGCGGGCCGCCGCTGCTGCGCATCGGCAACGAGCGCATCAACGAGAACGCGCTGCAATACATCACGCCAAACGGATTCGCCGGTAGTCTCTTCGAACTCGAGCCGGCAACGATGTACGAGGCGCGGTTCGTGATGGCAGATCCGGATGGTGTGAGCGGGCGCGTCGAACGCATCGTCACCGTCCGTACCCGCGCCGAACCCATGCCGGCAGCGGGCGGTCACGTCTATCACGTCTATCCGCCCGACTATAAGGGGCAGCGACAAGAGCCCGCATTCACCGGACTGCTGGCTGCGTACTACACGGGCTCATCGCACTCCGATAACTTCAACACCTACCCGCCGCGGGTGCAGCCGGGCGACACGATCCTCGTGCACGCGGGACTCTACAAAGACAACCGCTACCGCTACGGCGGCGGGCTCGGCACCGTGTCGAGCGGCACCTACTTCCTGACGCAGAGCGGCACCGCGGACAAGCCGATCGTGATCAAAGCCGCAGGCGACGGCGACGCGATCTTCGACGGCGACGGCGCCTACAACCTGTTCAACGTGATGGCCGCCAACTACAACTACTTCGAAGGGCTGACGATTCGGAACACCGATCTCGCATTTCAGGGCGGTCTGAAGAACATCACTGGCTCGAACGGCCTGACGATCAAGCGATGTCGCTTTGAGAACGTCGGCCGCGGCATCTACACCGACTGGTCGGGATCGAAGGACTACTACATCGCCGACAACGTGATGGTGGGCCGCTTCAATGCGAACTACCTGATGGGATTCACCGGCAGCACGTGGCAGATGCTGCCCGAGTTCAATCCTCAGCTCCTGTCCGAGTACGCCGTCAAGATGTACGGTTCGGGGCACGTCGTCGCGTACAACTCGATCGCCAACTTCCACGATGGCGTCGACGTCGCCACGTATGGAAATCCGGATGGCAGCCCCTCCTCCGCCAAGGCTCCGGAGGGCAGGCCGAAGCCGATCCGCGATCGACTTCCAGTGTCGATCGACTTCTACGGCAACGACATCTCGAACGTCGAAGACAACTGCCTCGAGGCCGACGGCGGCGCGCACAACATCCGCATCTTCCGTAACCGCTGCTTCAATCACGGCCACCGCGCGCTGAGCGTGCAGCCAATGTTCGGTGGTCCTGTCTACTTCATTCGCAACATCGTTTATCACGCGCCAGAAGGCGGTGCCGTCAAGTTCACCGCGTCATCGTCGGGCATCGTCGTGTGGCACAACACGCTTATCGCGCCGGTGAAGCCGATGCTGCTGGCGGCGTCGAACGTCCACTACCGCAACAACCTGATTCTCGGAAAGAGCGAGACGCTCGAAACGTTCGCCGTCGAAACCAACACCAACTATTCCAGCTCGGATTACAACGGCTTCCGCCCCAACGAGGGTGCGATGTTCTCGTTCGAGTGGAGCACGCCGGCGTTTTCCATGCGCGCCAACTTTCCAGGCGAACCCGGGAAGCTGAGTGTGCAGGAACAGACCAAGCTCGAAGCGTCGGCTCGCGAACGGCGGCGCTTCAAGACACTCAAGGAGTACAGCGACGCCACGCATCAGGACACCCACAGCGTGCTGGTGGACTACGACGTGTTCGTGAAGGTCTCACCGCCGGGACCCGACCCGCGAACGCTCTACAAACCGGCCGACTTCGACTTCCAGCTTCACGCGGGGTCGGTCGCTGTCGATGCGGGCATAGGTATCCCAGGGATCAACGACGGCTTCACGGGCAAGGCGCCAGATCTCGGCGCGTACGAGATCGGGCGGCCAATTCCTCACTACGGCCCCCGGTGAATTGGGCCGCCTAAAGGCGGCCCCCACGCCGGTCCGTACGTAGGGGCCACCTTCAGGTGGCCCATCTTGACCACCACCCCTCCCATCTCTTTCAATGGGTCGCACGTAGTCCTTATGTGGTTCGCAGCTGTCATCGAACGTGCAGGTTTGCGCATGGTCGAGCCGGCACCCGAACGGCGCATGTTGGCGCGCATGGCCGCGGGTGACGGGGACGCCTTGCGCGAGCTGTACGACGTGCATGCGCGGGCGGTGTATTCGCTGGCGGTGCGGATTCTGCGCAGTCAATCCGACGCCGAGGACGTGGTGCAGGAGGTGTTCGCGCAGGCGTGGCGCAATGCCGCTCGCTACGACGCGACGCGCGGCACCGTGGCCGGGTGGCTGTTGATGCAGGCCAAGAGTCGTTCCATCGATCGGCTGCGGGCGCGGCGGGCCCGGCCCGAGCAGGCCGACGACGAGGCGCCCAAGGAGGTCGCCGATTCGAGCGCCGGGCCGGAGATTCAGATCGTGCGCGCCGATCAGGCCAGCCGCGTCAGGCAGGCGCTCGATGCGCTGCCCCTCTTGCAGCGGACCGCCCTCGAGCTGGCGTACTACGAAGGATTGACGCACGTCGAGATCGCCGAGCACCTCGAGCAGCCGCTCGGCACGATCAAGACGCGGATCAGACAAGGGCTGCTGAAGCTTCGTGAGGCGCTGAGCGCAGCGGAACTGCTCGGCACGAAGAGAGTCGAGACGAGCGAATGAGCGCCGACGTGAACGATCACGAGATCTGGCGGGAACGCGCCGCGATCTACGCGCTTGACGCGCTCACGGGCGAGGAGCGCCGCGAGTTCGAGACGCATATGCAGACGTGTCTCGAGTGCGCGGCGGAGCTGTTGACGCTGCGTCCCGCGGCCGACGCGCTCGCGCAGACGGTGCCTCAACTCGACCCGCGGCCGGAGCTGCGCGATCGCGTGATGGCCGCCGTGATCGGCACAGCGCTCGGCGACCGGCGCGCGCCCGCTCGAGCGGCCACGCCCGCGCCAGCGTCGGCACCGCGCGCCGAGTCGGCGACGTCGGCGCCGACACGCTGGCTCGCCTTGGCCGCGACGCTTCTGCTCGCGATCGGACTTGGCGTCTATGCCAACGGACTGCGCGGACGCGTGTCGCGTCTCGAGAGCGAGCTCGATCAGGCGCGTGCGCAATCGGCAGCGCTGCAAGCGCGCGTCGGACGCACCGAATCGACACTCGCATCAGCGCAGACGCAACTGAACTCCGCCCAATCGCAGCTCGCCGTCTTCGCCGCGCCCGACTCGCGTCGGGTGGCAATGGCCGCACAAAAGGGCGCGCCCGATGGCGTGGTTGGCCGGGCCGACTGGAGTCCGTCGCGCGGCCTGGCGCTCTCGGTTTCGAATCTGCCCGCTCCGCTGCCGATGCGCGACTATCAGGTGTGGCTGCTGACTGGCGGCGGACCAGTGAGCGCCGGACTGCTGCCGAAGGAGGCTGTCGACGGCCGCACCGTCGTCTTCAATGCCCCAGCGGGATCGCCAGCCCCGGTCGGCTTCGCGCTCAGCGAAGAACCTGAAGGCGGCGTGCCGCAGCCGGGGAGTCGCATTTACCTGGTCGGAATGATCGCGCGGGCGCAATGATGCGTCGCGTCCCGCCGTCGCAGCCAGGCCCGCGAACGATCTCGGTCTCGATCCTCGACGACTACTTCGATACGCTCCACACGCTGCCGTGCTTCGCCAAGCTGGCGCCGTTCGACGTGACGATCTGGAACGATCACGTCCAGGATGTCGATGCGCTCGCCGAGCGGCTCAAAGACAGCGAAGTGCTGGTGCTGATCCGCGAGCGAACCAAGATTCAGGCGGCGTTGCTGGCACGTCTTCCGAAGCTTCGTCTCATCAGCCAGCGCAGTGTGTATCCGCACATCGATATCGCCGCCTGCACGCAGCACGGTGTGATCGTGTCGTCCGACCAGCACGCGGACACGCCGTCGTATGCGGCGGCGGAGTTGACCTGGGCGCTCGTGCTTGCAGCGATGCGCCAGATTCCCGAACAGGTCGCATCACTCCGGCGAAGCGCGTGGCAAATGGGCGTGGGCGTCACCGTGCGCGGCAAGACGCTCGGCATCTACGGCTACGGGCGGATCGGCACAGTGGTGGCCGGCTACGGCAAGGCGTTCGGCATGGATGTGATCGTGTGGGCGCGCGAGGCGGCGCGCGGCCGCGCGCGCGACGACGGCTATCGCGTGGCTGAAAGCAAAGTCGCGTTCTTCTCGGAGTGCGATGTCGTCTCGCTGCACATGCGGCTCGTGGACGCCACTCGTGGCATCGTCACAGCGGCGGATCTCGCGCGCATGAAATCGACTGCGCTGCTGGTCAACACCAGCCGCGCCGGTCTCATCGCGCCCGGTGCGCTCGTCGAGGCCTTGCGCGCGGGCAAGCCCGGAATGGCGGCTGTCGATGTGTTCGAAGAGGAACCGCTGACCGATCCGACCCACCCGCTGCTCAACATGCCTAACGTCGTCTGCACGCCGCACATCGGATACGTCACGCGCGACGAATACGACCTGCAGTTCTCGGACATCTTCGATCAGATCGTGGCCTACGCCACGGGCGCGCCCATCAACGTGGTCAACGCCCAATGGAGTGCGGCGTCAGGTCAAAGGGCAAATGTCAAAGGTCAAAGGTGAGGTCTTTGACGTTTGACCTTTGACCTACGGCTCCACCGCAAAAACCCACACCGCCCCGCCCTCGGGCACCTCGGGATAGTCGCCGGGAAACAATCGATCGAGCGTCGCCTGATCGCCGCGCGAATCGCCGCCCCATCCCGATTCGACCGCGACGTACTGCTTGCCATCGACCATGAACGTTGACGGCGGCGCCAGAATCCCCGAGTTCGTCGGAAACTCCCACAGCAGCTTTCCGGTTGCCGCATCGAAGGCGTGGAACTTGCGATCGGCCGTGCCTCCGGTGAACACCACGCCGCCAGCGGTGACCAGCATGCTGCCCCAGTTGGGCGATTTGTTGTAGATGTGCGTCCACACTTTCTGACCGGTGTCGACGTTCCACGCCTGCACTTCACCAACGTGATCCGATCCGGGAGCCATGAACGGACGACTGCCGCCGATGCCGACGAACGGGCGCCCCGGCGTGTAGGTGGACTGCACGCCCATGTTCGATCCGCACAGGTTGTTGTTGGCGGGGGTGTAGATCATCCGCGTGCGCGGACTGAAGGCGATTGGCGGCCAGTTCTTGCCGCCGTGTACACCGGGACAGAAGTCGGCGCGCTTGCCGGTCATCGGTTTGTGTTCGAGATCGACATCCGGGCGCCCGGTCGCCGGATCGAGACTACGGAAGACGTTCTGAAACACGAACGGTTTGCCGTCGACAAACTTGATCGGTCCCGCGCTGCGCTCGAGGAACCAGATGTATCCATCGCGCGCGACGTCGATCAATCCTTTGATCGTGCGGCCGTTGCGTTGGTAGTCGACGAGGATCGGCGGCGACACTTCATCCCAGTCCCACGAGTCGTTGGGATGGTATTGGTGATAGCCCTTGAGCGCTCCCGTGGTCACATCGATCGCGACCACCGATGCGGTGTAGAGGTTGTCCCCCGGACGACGATCGCCGATTGTTGGACTGCCGTTGCCGGTGCCCCAGAACGAGAGATTCGTTTCGGGATCGTAGTTGCCGGTCACCCACACCGGCGCGCCGCCGGTCTTCCACGAATCGTCTTTCGGCCACGTTTCACTGCCTGGTTCTCCGGGCGCAGGCACTGTGTACGTGCGCCACCTCTCTTTTCCCGTCTCGACATCGAAGCCGGCGACGAAGCCACGAATGCCGTACTCGCCGCCTGATGCGCCCAGCATGACCACGCCGTTGGCGACGAGCGGCGCGAGCGTCGTGTAGTAGCCCGACTTGTTGTCGGCGACCGGTGCGGTCCACACTTCGCGGCCCGTCTTCGCATCGATCGCGACCAGCACCGCTTCTCCCGCAGCGAAGAACACCTTGTCGCCGTACAACGCGATACCGCGATTCGTCTGATGCGGCACCTGCATGCCAGCCTCGAGCGGACGACGATAGCGCCACAGCAGCGTTCCGCTCTTGACGTCGATCGCGATGACTTGATTGTTCGGGCTCGTGACGAACATCACGCCGCCGTTGACGATCGGCGCGGCCTGGTGCACGCGTGCTTCGGCGGTCGAGAACACCCACACCGGTTTCAATCGGCCGACGTTTGCGGTGGTGATCCGATCGAGCGGGCTGTATCCCCAGCCATCGTACGTACGGCGGATCATCAACCAGTCGCGCGCGTCGGGGTTCTTCAGCCGCGCGGCGGTGACTGGCTGATAGTTCTTGAGGACGCCAGGCATCGGCCGCTCTGGCGGAGGAGCCTGCTGCTGGCCTGAGACGACAGCGACAGCCGCGAGGAATACCATCGCCGCGGCCGCTCTGCATTCTGCATTCTGCATTCTGAATTCCTGATTGGGCCGCTATGATAGCCCCGCAATGCCACTGACGCCCGGGGATCGACTCGGCGCGTACGAAGTTCTTTCAGCGATTGGCGCTGGGGGCATGGGTGAGGTGTACCGCGCCCGAGACACTAGGCTCGGGCGAGCGGTCGCACTGAAGCTGCTGCCCGACACCTTCGCCGCCGACGCCGATCGCCTGGCTCGCTTCGAGCGCGAAGCGCAGATCCTGGCCGCACTCAATCACCCTCACATCGCGCAGATCTACGGCCTCGAAGACCGCGCGCTCATCATGGAGCTGGTCGACGGCTCGACACTGGCCGAGCGTCTCCTGCACGGAGCTATTCCGGTCGATGAGGCGCTACCGATCGCGCGGCAGATCGCGGAGGCTCTTCAGGCCGCGCACGACAAGGGCATCGTTCATCGCGATCTCAAGCCGGCGAATATCGCGTTGACCGAAGACAACACGGTCAAGGTGCTCGACTTCGGTCTGGCCAAGCTGTCACAGGTGGATGACGCTGGAAGCGCGTTCGATCTCGCGCAGTCCCCCACCATCACGTCCCCCGCGATGATGACCGGCACCGGAGTGGTCCTGGGCACCGCGGCGTACATGTCGCCCGAACAGGCCAAGGGCCGCGCTGTCGACAAGCGTGCCGATGTGTGGGCGTTCGGCTGTGTGCTCTACGAGATGCTGACCGGTGCGCGGCTGTTCGAGGGCAACGACGTCTCGGACACGTTCGCGTTCATCCTCACGAAGGAGCCAAACTGGTCGGTGCTCCCCGCAGGAGTGTCACCTGGCGTACGCACTCTGCTCGAGCGCTGTCTGGCAAAGGATCTCCGTCAGCGTGTCGGCGACATCTCACTGGCGAGGTTTCTGCTCGAGCCACAGGTTGCGAGCGTCACCACCGCACAGGTCGCCTCGCCAGGCAGTCGTCGACGCGAGCGCCTGGCGGGGGCCGCGGCGATCGTCGCCGGCGCGACGGCTACATGGCTCGGTGTCGTTCACTTCCGCGAGTTACCGCCCCCGCCCGCGAGCAGCGTTCGCTTTGCGGTCACTCCCCCGCCAGGCATGACGCTGGCGACCGGTGTGGTCAGCGGCGGCGGCGCGTTGTCGCCTGACGGGCATCAATTGGTCCTCCCCGCGGCCCCGCGCGACGGAGCGTCTGTGCGCCTGATTCTCCACAGGCTCGATACGAACGAGGTGCTGCAGTTGCCGGGCACCGAGGGCGCAATCGGCCCATTCTGGTCGCCTGACAGCCGCTTTGTCGCGTTTCTCGCAGCTGGAAAGCTGCAGCGCGTCGATGTCACGGGCGGGCCGCCGCAAGTTATCTGTGATGCGAAGGGATTTGCCGGCGGCACATGGAGCAGCAACGGGACGATCGTATTCGCACCGGGCACCGGACCGCTCTTACGAGTGTCGGCCCGCGGCGGAAACGCCGTTCCCGTGACCGCGCTCGACGCGTCGCGCGGGGAAACGGCGCACCGCTATCCATGGTTCCTGCCCGAGGGACGGCAGTTTCTGTACATCGCAACAGGAAGCACCGGCGGAAACATGGTTCAGACCGGGTCGCTCGATGGTGGGTCGCCCGTTCCTTTGATGGCCTCGGACACACGAGCGACGTACGCCGACGGCTACATTCTGCATGTCACACAGGGCGCCCTTCTCGCGCAACGCTTCGACCCGAGCCGCCTCGCCACGTCGGGGGAACCGATCGTCGTGGCACGAAATGTCTCCTACCTCCCCAGCACCGCTACCGCCGACTTCTCGACCTCGGCGACCGGCTTGCTTTCGTTTCGCAGTTCTGCCGGCGCCGTGGAGACGCAACTCGCCTGGGTCGATCGCACAGGACGGCTGATCGAGAAGGTCGGCACGCCCGCCGACCAGACCTATCTCTCACTGTCACCCGACGGGAAGCGCCTCGCGATCAGCGTATTCGACGTCACCAGGCGAGCGCGCGATATCTGGCTCCACGACCTCGTGCGCGGAGTACGCACTCGTTTCACGCTCAATCAGAGTGAAAACTGGTCATCGGCGTGGTCGCCGGACGGCAGCCGCCTGGCGTTCAGCGCGAGCCTCAGCGGCATCCTCGACATGTTCGAGAAATCCGCCAACGGCGCAGGGAGTGAAACCCGCGTCGGCGAGGCTGGCGGCAACAACAAGTACGTCCGGGACTGGTCGCCGGACGGCAGTGCCGTGCTCTTTGCGACCGGGAGAAGCCGATCGCAAACCGGCAACGATGTGTGGGTCCTTCCGCTCGGGAAGGACGGCACGGTCATGCCGTTCCTGATGACTCGCTTCAACGAGGACGAGCCACTATTCTCGCCGGACGGTCACTGGGTGGCCTATTCATCCGACGAGTCGGGCCGAATCGAAATCTACGTGACGCCGTATCCAGGACCCGGGGGAAAGTGGCAGGTCTCGAGGGCTGGCGGCACCGAGCCTGTCTGGGCGCGCAACGGGCGCGCGCTGTACTACCTCGAAGGCACGGCGCTGATCGAAGTCGCCGTCACACAGCGTGGCGAGACGATTAAGGTGGGCACGCCGCAGCGGTTGTTCGAGGCGCGCTTCAGGTCGGAAAACTATCTGGGGTATGGGCCGGGCAGGGTGTTCCAGGTCTCAGCCGACGGCCAGCGCTTTCTGATCGACATCGTCGAAAGCGACGCGGCTCTGCAGACCCCCATCACCGTCGTCACGAACTGGACGTCTCTGCTCGCAGCACGCGCGAAGTAGCGATCTGGAATTCAGAATGCAGGATTCAGAATGCAGACACCGCTGAACAGACGCGACGTGCTCAGAGGCGCGCTGGCCGGCACGGTCGCGTGCGTCGGCGGCGGTGTGCTCGCAGATGCGTTCGTCGACGCAGCACAGCGCGGCGCGCCCCCGGCGGCTGATCTTCTTCTCACGAACGGCAAGTTCGTCGACGGGCGCGGTCAGGTCGGCACCGCCCTGACCGTCAAGAACGGTCGCATCGTTCAGGTCGGCAACGCGCGCGAGGTTGGCGCTGCTGCGCGCACGATCGATCTTGGCGGCCGCACCGTCGTGCCCGGCTTCTTCGATGCGCACGTGCACTACACGCGGGCGGGTGTGAACCCCGGCTACGAGGCACGGCGCATCGAGCGCGCGTTCTCGATCGCGGAGCTGCAGGAAGCGATCGCCAAGCGCGCAGAGTCGGTGCCGCCGGGCGCGTTCATCACCTGCATCGGCGGGTGGAACCACACGCAGCTCGCGGAGAACCGGCGTCCGACGAAGGCCGATCTCGATGCCGCCGCGCCGAAGCACGCGGTCTACATCTCGGGGACCGGCGGCGCCACCGGCGCGATCACCAACAGCCTGGGCCGCGCATTCTTCGCGAGCAAAGGCGTGATGGTCGACGAGGCGAGCGGCGTGGTGCCGATGGCGCAGCCCGCTGTCGCCGCACTGCAGTCCGCGCAGACCGCGGACGACAAACTTCGCGGCACGGCCGATCTGAATCGCCACGCGAACAGCCTCGGGCTCACCGGCGTCGTCAACGCCGGCAACTTCGAGGATCAAGAGCTCGCCCTCCGGCTGTGGCGCGACGACAAGCTGACCATCCGCATGCGGCCGCTGTTTCCAGCCGACTCACCGCAGGACGTCGAGACACGCGCCCGCAACAACTTCAGCCAGGCGGGGCGAGCGGTCGGCGACGACCTGTTCCGCGTCGCCGGCTTCGGCGAGCGCATCGGCGGCAACGACACCATGTCGCCGCAGTTCGAGCCGACCGCGCGGATGATTGCGAAGTACGGCTGGCTGCTGCAGCAGCACTCGATCACGATCAAGGAGAACGATTTCCATCTCGACGCGTTTCGTTCGATCGCGAAGGACTACCCGATCGATCGGCTGCGGTGGTCGATCATCCATCTGCAAAGCATCGACGAGGCGCGGCTCAAGACGCTGAAAGATCTCGGCGCAGGCGCCAGCGCACAGACCTGGACCTACATGTCCGCTGCCGGCGGCCCGCCCTTCCGCCGCATCGTCGACTCGGGGATTCACGCCGGTGTCGGCACCGATTCCACGAACGTCTCCGCGCTCGATCCGTGGCTGTCGATCTTCTACATGACCACCGGACGCAACCTCGCGGGCATGCTGACTAACGATGGTCAACAGATCTCGCGCCTCGAAGCGCTGCGCTTATACACCGAGGGCGCGGCGTGGTTCTCCTTCGACGATCACCAGGTGGGATCGTTCGTTGCCGGCAAGTACGCGGATCTCTCGGTGCTCAATCAGGACTACCTGACGGTGACCGAACAAGCGATTCGCAA
>Ga0075425_100000763_pt1 | contig 30593 bp, 42 predicted proteins | sample SoiMethybrSBSTD4_FD_75300 | JGI IMG/M metagenome (GOLD analysis project Ga0075425, IMG submission 75300) | Bulk soil microbial communities from a Populus tree surrounding site in Tennessee, USA - Soil MetaG P. TD hybrid SBSTD4 | ecosystem: Environmental > Terrestrial > Soil > Tree plantation... | reverse complement strand
CCTGGGTCTTCTCCGAATACTGTGGGTTATCCGAAGAATCCGTTCGCAAGCCCATCCTTAAGGTCTCCTGATTTAATAGACTTGGCAGCTGAGGCGCGACCTAGATTAATCATCGCCTTGATATCATTCGTGTCGAAATTGATTATCTCCAGCTTCGGCTTGTTAATTTCAATCGAGACTAGCTTTTCGGGACGAATCAGTGCGAGTTTCTTTCCAGGATGTTCACGTCTAACATATTCGGTGTCATAGTTGATGACATCGTCGGCAGCAACGTCACTTATGCGACCGACAAACTGTATTATATCTCCAGGATTATCCAAGGCATCGTAGCTTCGGGCCTCCGGCTGGCAAGCAATGCAGACTAGGCGGTTAGCTTCGCCCTTAGGTCCTCTCCGGGATACCTCAACTCCCCGCCTGATCGGCAGTATCGTCTTCACACTACCATCGCAATACCGGCCTTTCAGAGGCCCACTAGGAATGGTTACAAGAGGCATGGCTATGGGGATCGCGGCGCTGGCCAACACAAATTCACGGAAAAACGGTTCTTCTTTCTGTGCGAAGACGAGTTGTGTTGAGTCGATATTGACAGCACCAACCGCGGTATGTATCGGGGAATCGATCAGCCTTTCTCTATCCAATGTCTCGCCAACAAGTGTGCGTAGGGGTTGAATACTTAACAGACCTTGAAAATTCGATGTCAAAGCATTGAACACATTTCCTACGTTATCTATCTTCTTAACAAGAACCGCCGGCTCGGTTATGGCTTCTGTCCAGAATGATACGAGCTCTTGACCTATAAACGGCCAATCAACTACCTCGCTTTTTTCTGCAGACGGGGGTGTGGGCCTAACCGCTTCGAAATATTCTCCTTTCTTTTTCCCCAAAAAGAAGGCGCGATCTGCGAGGAACGCAGCATTTAATGACCCAACAGATATCCCAAATAAATAATCGGGCTTGAAGCCATTTGCGAAGAGTATATCAATTACGCCTGCTTGATATGCTCCTTTGATCGACCCTCCTCCCAGTATTAATCCGCGAGTGTAGGTCGACGGCTGAGCCTTCGAGTATGAACTACTGAGAGTTGCGAAGACAGATGCTGCAATTGTTTGAAGCGCCGAGCGGCGGTGCATCGAGCTGGACATCGTACATCCTCCATGCTTATCCATGCGAATATAGTGACTTTAGCGGGTGATCAATTGGTATTCTTCCATTGTGGCAAGTGTGACCCCTGTCTTGGAGGTCCGGGGGAGACCTTGACGTATGTCTCGCGGGAGCAAAGTGCCTGTGCATACTCTACGTCGTGGCGGATAGGATGATAGTCGGTCGAAACCGCTTGGAAAGCGGAGGCGTGTGCATCAGTAAGTAAGTGTACGGCTTGGGGCGTGGAAAACGTCGCCGACGCCTAGGTCCTCAAACCTTCATGGTACCACAACGGTATACTGAACGGATCGAACTTGCGAGATTGCTCCAATTCCATGACTCGACTCCTTGATTCGAGGCAGTCGCCACGAGGATTTGTGATTTCAATGTAAGCAGCATTGGGCGCCGCTCAAGTAAACCAAAAGTCAGCAAACCCTACAAAAATTCAGCAAACGATGATGCGGCGCGGATTTCTCTCCTTACACCGCAAGCTCCTGCAACTCCGTCCGCTCGGCAGCGCGCCTGCAGTTCTGGTAAGGGAACCGGTGAATAGTTAAGTTCCCCCTTCTGGGATAACCTCGGCATCTTCCATTTTCAGCAATGCAAATGGGGCCTTGAAGTCCGGCAATGACTTCAGTCTTGCGGTCCAACCAGAAACATTCATCCAGCGGTTCAGGTCGAACGCGCAGACCTCTGCGAAGGCTACATCAGCGTAGCAAAAAAGATCTGCGATCGTTGGCTCCGCGCCGCAGAGATACTTCTCTTGAGTTAGATGGCCGTCCAACACCGCCAGCGCCGCTTCGGCACGTCGACAATGATAGGCGGCGATCACCGGATCGACACTAATCGGTAAAAGTTTTCGTTGCCCGAGCTGCATGCCATAGCAGCCAAACACCGGAGGGAATAGGACGTCGACATCCCAGTACAACCATTCCCGCACTGATTGGCGTGTCGTCGCATCAGATCCCTGGAACCGGCCGAGCGTTTCGGCTAAATGCTCGACGATTGCCGCCGATTGCAGGTGGACGCGCCCACTATCGAGGAGAACCGGCACCTGACCCCAACGGGACAGGGCCAAAAATTCCGGTGACTTATGCATGCCTTTCTGGAAGCTCACGTATCGGAAAGAAAACGGTTCGCCTGACAGATTAAGCATCAGCGCCACCTTGTACGTCGGCAGCGAATGCGGGCTACCGTAGAGCGTGAAGCGCTTCACCGACGTGCCCTCCGACCATCACCTCTCAGAGGAAACGAGGTTGGTTTGCTTTCCACCGCAACAGACAGCATCCGTCCCCAACATCCCCATCAATCAAGGGGCCAAAGAAGGACCAAAGTTGCGGCGGCTCACCCCTCGCTCATCGAGCTGACTGACTTGCCGCTCCCTGGACGCTATGCGCGAGAATCCGCAGTCGCCTGGCAACGCACTCTGCGAACTACCGAACACTAGCCCCGTACCATCCTTCAAAAAGGGGGCACCGGCAACTCCCTTCGGCAGTGAATTCTGAGCAACATCTTTTGACAGAGATTTCGCAACTTACACGACATTCGAACAACCACCCTATCCTCTAGTGACTCGGCGCAGCAGCAGGTCGGGACCGAAATAAAAACTTTTGCACCCTGGTATGCGCGGGGCCGTCAGGATAGGTCACCTCAAGCACGTGCCAGTGCTCGCTATTTTCCTCCTGCCATTCAGTTCTGGCGACTCGAAACCGGGCTCCTTGACCAAGAACGGTAGATGAGCGATGGATTTTCCAAAGAGATGCTCGTTCCGACCACCCGTTGTTACCCTTGCCTCCCCGAAGACACAGTTGCGACGAAAACTAAGCGCCCTTCACGACCGCGCCCAGCCGCACTCACGGTACGACGTACCCGCTGCTAATGTTCCTCGGGCTATAACCTCATAACCTCGACGCAAGGCCCACTCACTCTCACGGCGTTTGCGAGCGCGTGATGAAGACGACACCGAACTGCGGGAGCTTTTAGGAAACGTGATTGCGTGCAATACGTATTTCTGATCCACTTCTCGTTCCGCACTTGCAGGGCCGCCGTGGTACGGCTCCGGACCCGATGCGAGGGGGCACCGCCCAGCGTGGACTTTCCCAACCAGCCACTTAATTGCGCTGTGTGCTCGCGGCTAATTCTGAGTCTACGCCAAACACTCGAGTCGTTCACCCGCTTACAGCAATCATTGCTGTTATGAAGACGCCTATACGCAAACACCAAAAATTGATCGCTGCCGCGGCTACGCCAGCTACAAGGTCGGTGGTGTACATGCCATTCCTTACGTTAAACCCGAAGTCGACGAGGGCGAGAAATATCAGACCTCCAGCGCAGGTTAGGGAAAGGATTCGCCCCCAGTTCCTTTTATAGTAGAGGAGCGCCGCCGCGACGAGGAGTGCGGCGGAGAGTACAATATCGGAGAGAACAAACGACTGCTCAAACGCGTAGTAGCCTGGTGGCGGATGCGAGGGCGCGATTCCCCCAGTAAAGAACAGCAACCAAAAGATTGCCAGGCCAAGGCCTGTGGCGATCTCCAGCTACGCAATCACTGAAATCACGCCCATAGCGCGTTCCCCTTCGAACAATGCCAAGAACCCAACTTCTGTTGTGAGACCTTCACCGCGCCGACACGCAAGGCGCGCGTACAATACCTGCATGATTTTGCTTGTAAAATGTGGCGCATGCAGGAAACCATCAGTGGTGGGCGTACCACGGTCGTCACCCCGATATATAAAAAATGAGCTTTGAAAGAAATGCACCGCCGCAATTGTGCGACCTTTGAGAACCTACATGTTTTCAAGGTTGGGTATGGCCAGAGAGACAACACTTGAAGAGATTAGTCGGAGATGCGGAGCACATGGCCGCCAAAGACGATGTCAAGGAGGTCGAAGACCACCTCAGCAAGCGCATCGGCTGACGATTGGCGGCTCCAGAAGACCGTCGACCAAGAGGCACTGACACGTGCCGAGCTCCGCCTTCCTGCCGTGCACAAACTCGAAAAAGGTCTTCGGCCACTCAAAACACCCAAAACATCTGTCTGCAGCCCAGTTGGCTCTCTTTTAATAAAAATTAGGCATGCGATTCTATTCTGCCAATCATTGTGATTGGCGTACTTTCGCCCCAAACGGGCGCAAGACCAAGGATGGGTGCGCCCTACAAGTCGGCGGACTAAGCGAGAGAAATCCGATGCCTGATCTTTCGACAATGACGGTGGCGCAAATTGTCGAGCTTACGGAGCGCCTACTCCAAGAACGCGAGCAACGTCTTCGGATTGCGCTTCACGCGCTTCTAGATGAGTTTGGTTTGGACATTCATGGCCCAAATCAGGTGATGGTGACCGACCGCTTCGGCAAACTCTGTGAGTTGTCCCTATAGTCGTCAAGTTCGATGCAACAAAATGGCCTGGGTTTGCGGATTGCCTTACGATGTAAGGCGGGCGTCGACGCCACCATCACCGGCGTCATTGGCTTGACCCGGATGCGGAAGAAATTCATCTGCTGGTGGCCACCCGCCCCGACACCTCAGGCGGCGTTCGCAGCGCCATCATGGGTTGAAGGCAGTCAAGCCACCTCCGCCACCTTCACCCTTGCTGCCGAAGACCACCTCGTTTACACCAATACATATACCAACCCGCCGGTACTGCGGGGCTCGCAATATTTCCTGGTGCTCCATCAGGGCCAATCGTGACGGGTTCCCGCGAGGGGCGGCGGCACTCTGATGAGCATCGGCTCCGGCGCCCCGCGTCTTTCCGCCACCTCACATGTCCACGGTGATCGATGTAACGCTAGCCGGCGCAGTCCGCGTTCTCGACGAGTTGCAAGTCTGTGATGAAGGTTGGTTCCGTGATCGGAATGTTAGGTACCAGTGATCTCACGCATTCGATCGCCTGGAGTACCAGGAACTAAGGCATCGATCCCGAGTTCCTGCGCGAAGGAGGTCAAGCATTAACCGAGAGCATCATCGGCAAGCATCGCAAGAGCCGCGCGCCATCAAAGTCCGTGAACTGTATCTCCTCGAATTACCCTGATCCTTGATCGACGTTGAATTCAACGGCGACCATTCCATCCTATTATTTCCATGGTCGTCACAAACCAACGCGCCGGCCGGTCAACGCGTACAACGTGCGGCCGCGAAGCGGCGCATCTTTGAGCAGGTCACACCAGGGCGTCGATTAGTCTACGCAGGATCAATGGTTCGGTACATCGGTAGCAGTGTGTCACCCTTGTCGTGGGTCTCGCGCGATCGGCGTTTGAAGCAACCGTAAAGCGGTCTTAGTTCCAGTAAAAAATTGAGGAAAGGCGGCCGGAAAAACCCGGCCGCCAATTTGGGCGTACTATGTTTTATCCCGGGCATCCATGCAGTGGCCCTGCTTGAAATACATATTCTCGCCACACCTACCGGGCCCCTTGCCCATCATGTGGTGATGGCCACGCACATGGTGCCTGTGATGCATCTGGTGGTGCATCTTTGCCATCTGCATTAGGTTCTCAGTCTGAACCCGCGAGATCGCGAACGTCGCCGCTTGTGCCAATGCCGGCGCCATCACGATGGTCCCCAATACCAAACTAACAGTCAGTGATTTTCTGATTGTCATGTCCGTGTCCTCTTGCTCTCGCGCACAGCGAATTGCCGAGGCTGCGCAATCCAAGTGCAGTGGCCCCAACCCCATGCGCATCGTTACGTTAGTCACTCGCGATTTTCAGAACAGGGAGAGCCGCATGAATTGCCAATGAAGTGTGGCGAGAGCGCTACGCGACTGAACTAACAATGCACATCGAATGGGCAAAAACACTAGCTCATGCAATTACGCATTTCTGCTCCGTCTCACGTGCGATGCGCCTCAATTCTGTTCACAATTTCGTGCTCAGTATTCATTGGCCACAGTTACCTGCCGCCTAGAGCCCGTCGCCGTGACCCCTTGCGCGACGAAAGCGCCTCGACCTATCCGCCGGCGACAGAAGCAACGCAAATGCCAGACGGTTTAGTCTCGACTGTGTGGACGTCTTCGCGTTCGACATCGCATTCGGTGCGTAATCTTGTTTTCCGTCGAATACGCGACCGATCGCCTCTACCGCCACCTCGGGAATATTTTCGTTGCGTTTCCGCGGTACTCGCACTGCGTGGGCAGTCATGCGACTTGGCGAAGTCAGCGAACTTTTCATTTGCACCTGATCTAATTGGCCCATTTCACGTGTGCTGAAGCACCTCATGCCGCCGAACGCGCTGCGTCATTAAGTCAAGTAGCTTGGACTCGGTTGAGTCAAAGAGCCAAAGGTATTCGGCGCGGGCGGCTTCGGTTTCGCTTCGCGCGCGTGAAGGTCCTGGGACCAACGGATTGCCGCGCGATACGCGCGTTCTGGGCTGTCGAACGGAGAGTGGTCATTGTCTAACAAGGACAGTGGGCGGCTTGTGCCGACGAACCCTGTTCTTACTAAAGCGTCGGGGTGTTCGGTGTTGCTGGCTGCCTTGACGTGCCTGGACCTTAACCTCGGGGATACGCCAAGTTTAGCCGGTTGCACTCAGGCTCCTTAGAGCGGTGCCCTCGCGAAGGGTCCCGCCTAGTGCCACAACGAGACCACACGGGCGGATGACCCCGGCCACCCCCGAAGCCCGGCGGGCCAACCACCTTGTGTTAATTAAGGATCATGTTAGCAGCGAAATCGAAGGAGTTTGCAATTCGGGTTTCTTAGGTGATTAACCGGTGTCACTACCCCGGGTTTGAGGGTTTGCGCCGATCAGAACCGATTGCCCGACGGCCGTAAGAAGGTCATCGAGAAAAATCAGCGGCACGCACCTCTTCGACAAGGGCGTAGTTCGTGCTCGCTCGTGCTTCGAAGGCGGGCGAGCATTGCTCAATGAATTGGAGCGGAACATGTCGACCTCCACGGTCCCTGAAGTGCAACAGGAAAGTTACTTTCCACATTGGAAACTGAAGACTAGTGGCATGATCATGCCCGAGGAGCGCCTGCCGTGGGGCCAGACGATCGTTTCGGGTCTGCAGCACGGGGTCGCGATGGCGGGCGGGACCATCATCGCACCGCTTATTATGGGCTTTGACCCCAATGTGGCATTGCTGTTTTCAGGCGTTGGGACTCTTATTTTCTTTGTAGTTGTTGCAGGGCGTGTGCCGAGCTACTTGGGCTCGAGCTTCTCCTTCGTTGCCGTCGTCACTGCGGCAAGCAACTATTCCGGCCATGGGCCAAACCCAAACCTGGACGTTGCGCTTGGCGGCATAATTGCAGCAGGCGTCCTATATGGCGTCATAGCTGTAATCGTCATGCGATCCGGCGTTGGGTGGGTCGAGCGATTGATGCCACCAGTCGTAACGGGTGCAGTGGTCGCGGTGATCGGTGTCAATCTCGCTCCCGTGGCCGTTAAATCCGTGAGTGGGAGCCAACTGGATACCTGTATTGGGCTGTTAACAGTTCTGATCATTGGGTTGATATCCGTGGCAGCGCCAGGAATTTGGCGTAGATGGCCGATCATGTTTGGAGCCGTCGGCGGGTATATGCTGTATTTGTTGCTCGCAAATGGTTTTGGATTGGGGAAGCCCATCGACTTTGCGGCATTGGTTGCGGCACCATGGATAGGCTTGCCGAAATTTACGGGCCCGAGCTTCAGTGCTGATGCGATGTTTTTGATCGCACCCGTAGCGGTCATTCTCGTCGCCGAGAACCTTGGTCACCTCAAAGCCATCGGCGTGATCACAGGCAGAAGCCTTGATGGGTACTTAGGTCGTGCGTTTTTGGGGGACAGTCTGGCAACGATTGCCTCGGCCTTCGGCGGAGGCACGGGCGTTACGACTTACGCCGAGAACATCGGTGTGATGGCGGCAACTAAGGTCTATTCGACCCTTCTTTTCGTTGTTGCTGCCATCGCCTCTATCCTGCTGGGCTTTTCGCCAAAATTTGGTGCGCTCATCCAATCGATCTCAGGTCCCGTCATCGGTGGCTTGTCGATTGTGCTGTTTGGGTTGATAGCCGCCATGGCCGGCCGAATCTGGGTAGAGAACAGGGTCGATTTCTCCAACCCAAGAAATTTGATCACCGTCGGTGTGGCGCTTACGGCCGGCGCTGGCGATCTCACCCTTAAGTTCGACGCTCTCACGGTGGGAGGAATAGGCACCGCAACATTCGGCGCCATCATCCTCTATCAAATTCTGGCCTGGAACGACCCCAAAGTATAGCATGCTGGCTCTGGCTCTGGCGCGGAAGCTTTCAATGCGCCGATGCACACGTTCGGCGATGGCCTAGTCCCTGTGGACTGTGACTTCAATGAGATGCTCGATCTCGAGATTGATCTGCCCTACGGCTTGCAATTCGATTTTGACGAGGGCGCTTGGCGCGTCCGCTCCATCGTGGCGGCGCGCCAGTTTCCGCGGCCCGCCAAATCCAGGACTGCGGACCCACTCGAGTCTACGGTGGATCTCTCATTGATTATGCCCACGTGAGCGGTCAGTTTGCATTCAGTCAGGTGATCGAGGCGCATGTTCGACGCAAGGCTTCGCCGGTTAATTGACAAGCCTCTTGGGCGTGCGGGCACCTGGTTGGCAGCTGCTGGGGTGAGCGCCGACCTGACTTCGTTCGCCGGCCTGGTATTCGGTCTCTCAGCTGCACTCTCGATCGCTCTCGGACATTTCTTGATGGGGATGTCGTTGTTCTTGCTTAGCCGTGTCGCAGACGGGTTAGATGGTGCCGTTGCTCGGGCGAGCACTAACACTGATCGCGGCGGCTTCCTCGACATCGCATTCGACTTTCTCGTGTATGGCGCAATTCCGCTAGCATTTGCCATCGACGACCCACCTGCCAATGCCCTTGCCGCGGCGATTCTGCTGGCGAGCTTTCTTGCCAATGGCTGCACTTTTCTCGCATTTGCTGCGCTCGCTGAACGGAGAGGGCTCGCAACGATGCGTCACGGCCCAAAGGCGATCTACTATCTCTCCGGCATTGCGGAAGGCTTTGAGACGATTGCGTTCGTGGTAGCCTTTTGTCTTTGGCCCACATTGTTTCCACGTCTGGCGATCATCTTTGCGGCTTTGTGCTTCGCGTCAGCCATCGGCCGCCTTTTTCTCGGATGGAGGATCTTGGCTTGAATGGTTCCCGCCACGGAAGCCCTTCCTTGCCGCGAAGGCGGACAGCGACAATCCTATGCCTTTAAGATGCGCAGGATTGTCCCGACACCATGGCTGAGATTCAGGGTCGGTGCTCTCACCGCGCTGAGCAAGTCACGGCAGATCATGCTGGGCGCCGTGCACCCTGCGTGCACGGAGGTGGGGTGGGTCAAGGAGGCGCGTCTGGGCGCATGGCGGTGGGGTCATTCGAGTTTGCCGGCGAGCGACAGGATAATGGCTTCCACGCCAACGCCAGACCAGCGCCGAGCAGGGACGAAGGCATATGAGCAAGACCAAAATCCTGATCGACTGCGATCCGGGGCATGACGACGCTGTGGCGATATTGTTCGCAGCGCAGCATCTCGACGTTATCGGCATCACTACGGTGCATGGGAACAGCACAGTGGAGAACACCACGCGCAATGCGCTCGCCATCACGGAACTAGCGGGTATCGACGTGCCGCTGGCCATGGGCTGTGCCGGACCACTGACCCAAAGAGGCGTGTGCGCATCCTTGGTGCATGGCAAGGGTGGCCTCGATGGTGCAGAGCTGCCGGAGCCGAAGCGGCAGCCGCTTGGTACGCACGCCGTCGACTTCATCATCGACATGGCGAGCCAACATCGTGGCGAGCTGGTGCTGGCAGCCATCGGTCCGGAAACCAACGTGGCATTGGCCCTACGGCGCGAGCCGCGGCTTGCCGGCTGGCTGCGCGAGATCACGGTAATGGGAGGTTCGACGGGAGCAGGCAACATCACCGCGGCTGCCGAGTTCAACATCTATTGCGATCCAGAGGCGGCCTGGGCCGTATTCAACAGCGGCGCGCCAATCCGCATGGTCGGGCTCAACGTCACGCGACGCACAGGGTTCGATCAAAACGACATCGACGTCATGAAGGCCTCCGGGCGGAAGGTAGCGTCGGTCATAGCTGACCTGATGGCGTTCTACCTTGCACGCCAGCGCGAACGGTTTGGTCTCGACGTTGCACCCATGCACGACGTATGCGCGATCGTGCCATATGCGGACCCCGCGCTGCTCGAATATCGGCACACGCGCGTGGAGGTCGAGCTTGCCGGCACCCACACACGCGGCATGACGCTGTGCGACCTGCGGTCCGTTCGATTGTCAGCCACGGGAGATCAGCCAGCGCCGAATGCCCTGGTGGCTATCGATGCCAACTGCCAAGCCCTGATCGGGCGTGTGATCGAGACCCTTTTTTCCTACGACTGAGCGGCGGCGTCCAGACAATGATCCTGCGACACAGGTTCGCCACCGGGGAGGAAGACGTCAGCGAGCGCCTTATTGGGCAGGCTCATGGAGTGGTGAACACCCGCCCTGCTGGAAATCCTTGGAAACGGCCAAACTCATCTGATCGCGAGCGATCGGCGAACACGAACAGGCTGGCGCGTCGACCAAGGGCGACGGGCGGGGATGCCGACGCCTTCGGGCACGAGTGCCTGACGGAAGCTCGGCCATGACGGTCATCCTCGCAGCGACAAGCTCAGAGATCCGAGCCGCCACAACGCGGATCGTATCGCCGATGATACAGCGCGCCTCGTCTGAGGCCACGAAGGCGACCACGCCACCAATGTCGTCCGGCTCGGCAAGATGCTCCAGGGCTTGTATGCTGAGCCGGAGTTGCCGCCCGCATACGTCTTAGTGAAATTTGGCATATCGGTCTGGGCAACGCCCTGCGCGATGGCGTTGACGCTGATGTGGCCCCCGCGAGCACGAAGGCCAAGTGTTTAAACAGTACACGCCTTCGATCGACCTTGTCCTTGGTTACCACAAGGCCAACAAGTCGCCGCTCCTGCGAACGCTCCTCTCGCGAATCAATGAAATGGTTCGCCATGTATCAAAGAGTGCCGGGAAGTCATTGGGCGCAGCTGCTCACTGATTTTTGATGGCGACGCACCAGGACGCACGACTTCAGCTGATTAGGGTGGGCATGGTATCGACATTCGGCGCGTCGCTTGTATCCCAGATAGCTGCCGAAATTGTGCCAGCTGCCTCAGCGCTTGCGACTAGTGCGCCGTGGCGAGCCGCCGGCAGTTCTGAGCCGACGATCATGCTTTATTGATTAGGGGTAGTATAAAGCAAAATACCGCACCACCCACGGCTCGATTTTCCGCCCAGATTTTTCCCCCGCAAGCTTGTATGACCGTGCGGGCAATCGATAACCCGAGTCCTGTACCGTGCTCCTTAGTTGTGTAGAAGGTATCAAAGACTTTGCTGAGCTTCTGGTTAGGAATACCTGTACTCGACCAACCATCTTGCGCGAGGCGGTTCTTTGCCGACCTCGCCGAAGGTGAGGTCACTCCCTGCACGGCACCACGCGCCGCGGCACGTCGCTCAAGTGACCCGCTTTCAGCCAAATAAGTTATTATCGTTTGCACATGTGAGCCCCTGCGGGCGCCAGAATGTGTTGATATTGCTTAGGGACTGCGAAGATGATGGTCTTGTCCTGCGAGGCCGACACGATCTGTCTGCCGTCTGGTGTGACGGCCAACCCCCGGACGTTTGTGGCGTGTCCGCCAGTGTCGAGCATCATTGTGGCGCGTCGGCGCGGACAGCGGGAGCCGGTGGAGGCGTCATGCCAAGCGAGGCCAAATCTGCCTTGTCGTTCCGAATGTCCTTATTTGGTCGCGTTCGTCGGCTGCTGTCAGTGTGCTTCCCATTCACTGGATGGCGGACCACCGCGCAGGCTCACGACGCATCATGCGGTCCATGATCCCTGGAGGGCGCTCTGGGCCACAGCGGATCGGACGGTCTCGGCTGCTGCGCACCGCGGCCGAGATTGCGCGCAGCAGCCCTCCTCATTTGAAATGAGGTCACGGCCGCTCGTTCGGTGAAAACGCCGGCCTATCGGACCTCTATCCACTTGCCGCCACGCCAATATCCATGGCCTTCATGCTCGCGCCATTTGAAGTTCTCCGAAGCCCCCCATTTCCAGTTATCGGGGTGCACATGAAGCTTGAAATCAGGCTTGAAGTCCGACCGCTTGGCGTGCCAGCACTCGCCTTCGTCATTGCACACAATGGCGGCCGACGCGGCGCTCGCGGCCAAGGCTAGAGCACCAGCTGCCACAACAACAGCTTTGCTAAGGATGTTCATATTCCGCTCCATTCGTTGCCAGACCATGGCAACGCGCGTCGGGTCGAAAGGTTCGGAAGCTCAGCTATTGCCCGCGCGCGCAACCCCCTCAAACGCCGCTGCATCCCGTGGGTTCAGCGCCGCAGCCAAATTGGGGCGCAGGGTTCCGCTCGGCGCCCCCTTCTCCATTTCAAGAATTCCGTTCACCGTGAAGACCCTACGCAATTTTCCCACAGGCTCATTGCGAGCGTCGCAGAATTGTTGCGCATCGGTGCTTTGATACAACAGTCAAAACCGAGGCCTGCGGCTAGCCTAGGCTCGGCGGGCTCTTCGCCTGGTGTGCGTTTGTAGCGCGTTTGTGTGCGTAACGGAGAGCCCGTTGTTTCCTCCTGCATCGCCGATCCACCGCCGCGACGTCGCTGCTGCCGCCGTTTGTAGTGGCCGACGTGCCGAGGATGAGGGCGCGTGCGCGACATGCCGGGCGCTCCGGCGCTTCCACGGCAGCTTACTAAACATCTCTGACGTTGAGATCGGTGTGTCCTGCCGCCATCTGTTCGCCTCGCCGCGGCGACCAGATGAGATACTCCGAAAATGAACCACGCGGCCTTCAGTCGGCTTGCGTCGGTGCTAATCGAGTATGCAACCTCGCACCAACTACCAACCATCCGTCCCCAAGCTACAATCGACGCATGACACTTAAGGAAAAAATCCTGTTTCACCAAGTCCACCCAGCGAAGCTCGCGACAGACAGCATCGCCGCAATCATCTCGCTCTACTTCTTCTGGCAACAGGAACTCATTATAGGACTCGTGACGCACTTCACCCCGCCGCCCATCGCTTCGGGCGCCGTGATCCATTTTGCGAATCTTGAGCCCTATAAGAATTCCCGCCTCGGCGCCTACCTCGTCCGCTACATGACGCCCACTGCACAAACACTTCGCCTCGCGGGAGATCTGATCACCGTATTCGCAGCTTGGTACCACTCACCCCTCGGCATAGCGGCCGGCCTCGTTCTCATCCTTGCGGCCTGGGCTTACGGCCTCGTGCTTCGTGGGTAGCAAGTTGAACGTCTCCGCGCCCAGCGACCAACGCACAAACCCTCTGAGCCCCGTCGCTCCATCCGTCGTGCGTCCCACCAATATTCGTGAGGCGCCCCGCATACAAAGTGTCATCCGCGATCCATGCCAGATAGACCGCAGAGCTCCCTTCGCTCTCCCTCCGCTCAACCAGCCACAACCATCCCAACCCTCCATCTCTTGCGGCACCGGCTCATTTGGGCCCCGGCACGATCGGAGAAGAACCAGCAGCAGGCTTTTGGGGGATCGGCACCGTCACGTCGCGATGCTCGCCTTTGCTGTTCATGACCTTGAAAGAAACGCTTCCCGACGCGGATCCAGCTGCAATGCTCTTGGCTACGGCCTGTGCGGTAGCCACCGCCTTTCCGCCTGCCTCGACAATGACGTCTCCCGCGACCATTCCCTTCTCTTGGGCGGCACTTCCCGCAGCCACTGCGGTAATGAGCGCGCCCTTCGTAGCCTCTGGCAGATTGTTCTGCTTGCGCAGCTCCGGCGTTAATGTACGGATCTTCAAGCCGATCCGAGAATCCTGTGCTCCTACCGGACCAGCGAGCACAATCAGGACGACCGCAAGCACGCTAGCAATTGCCCGCACGATCAACGTACTCAATTTCACATTCCGACCACGCATCGCTATTCTCCATAGCTGCAAAAGGACGCAACAACTCCACAAGCTTCAGAGACCTCGCGTTTCATTCGATCATCTCGGCGGCGCGAGCGTGCAGCGATCGGCGGCACGGTGACGCTCAGCGTCCTACAGGTTTGGGCGTTGATGACGAACTCGAACGTCGACGCCTGTACCACCGGCAGCTCGGCAGGCTTTGCTCCATTGAGAATGCGGCCGCAATAGGCACCCGCATGACGCCACGCATCCGGAATGTTCGGTCCGTAGCTCATCAAGCTGCCGACGTCGACAATTTCACGCGGGGCATGTGTTGCATGCATCGAGTGATGCACCGCCAGGATGGCAAGTTGGACACACCGACTGATGAAAAATGGGAGCGCGGCCGCGGCCAGCTCGTCCGCATATTTGCGGCACATATCGGCACGGCGGCGTACCAGCGATACTCGGCTTGAATGTCGCCTCCCTGGGCAAGCGCCGCAAGCCTGCCTGGAGCTTCTGGACTAACCGCGGCAATGTTCATCAGCACGCCAACACGTCGCACGCGTTCACCTTGCCGCGCGAGCGCAGCTATCGGCCATGCGCTCACGCTGCCAATCACCGCGATGAACTCACGCTGCCTCATTGATCACCTCTCTCAAAGGTAATGAAGTGTTTGAGACCATAGCAGCCCTCGGACCGCGTATGCAAAATGGGGCACAACTCTCAAGCCTTACACTCAACTCACTCACCCTATCCCATCGCCCACGCGCGACCACGCCCATATTGATCAGCAATAAGAGCGGCACCAAGAGCACGTTCGCCAACAAGCTCTCGACTGCAACGCTCAGGGCCACGTACACAAGGGTCGATCCGAATTCTCTAGACGGCATCATTCTTCTGCTACGTGGCGTCGATCACCGCCGCAGGAGCACTGCTCCCCACACAGCTAGTGCCGCACTCACGACGAGCGCCGCCCACGACACCGACATCGCAATTCCCATGTCTGCCAGCTGTACTTGCCATCCTTGCACGATCCTCACGAGATGCACTACCGCGACGAGCGCGAAGATGATCGCCGAGATCGCAATGTAGGACTTCGCCATGATCCACGCTCCTGTGCTGACATCAGCAACCGTAATCTCCTCGCCCGACCCGCAACTCCCCAGCACCGGAAACGAGCGGCTTCCTTCAGCCCTCAAGGCAACTTCCCCTGTTCGTCTTGGTCCCGGTACTCCGCATGAGCCATGCGCTCCTGTGCTCGCAGTATCATGCCGACTATGTGCAGGCCGTCGAGTTACAGCTTGCGTCGATACCAACCCCAAGAGCGCGACGGCTGTCACCTTGTCCACGGGGCCGCAAACCACTTCTCCACGGCTGCCCGCATGTTCGGATGAGTGAACACGCAGAGTTCTCCCTCGCTCATGGCAGTGAGCCTTCTGCAGTGACATCTGACGCGTCGATCTCTGATTGACTTTTATACCCCTCTGCAGGGATCAAACTTCCAGCGACATTCAAGGAGAGGCTGTTCATGGCCCGTGCTCTTCTTTTCGCGCACCTCACTTCTTGCTCATGAGTGCGTGGCGTCATTCGCATTCCTGCACGCCGGCGCCCAAGCTTCGACTAACGTGCGTGCCACGGCGTAAGCCGCGGGATCCAGCGTGGAACGTTCACACGAAAGACCTCATACTCAGCAGCAAATGACCGCTGCAACGCGGGCTCCTCGTACACGACGACGAATAGGTGGCAGGCGAGCCAGAACAAAGCACCGTAGACGCTGAGGCGCCAATCCCCGAAGATGAGCGCCTGGCCGCAGACGACCGCGACGACCGAAACGTATATGGGATTTCGCACGTATCGATAGAGGCCAGTCACCACCAGGTGCTGTGGTGGCGGAACCGGGGCCGGCGTGCCCATTCCCTGCAGTGCGAAGCGCGCGAATGAATCCGCAACACCTGGCACGCCGGCCACGATGAGCAGCCCGCCAATTGCTCGCATGAGGCCTAGATCGAAAAACGCCGGCCGAAATTTCCAGCGAGTGATCCACCACGGGATGACCGCCCCAGCAAATAACGGGGCGATAACGAAGAACAGCGCCGAGCCCACAATCGCGGTCGTCTTTTGCATGATGCCACCCTACAGCATCTCGCCAAGGCCGTCCCCTGCCCGGCGTTGAGCAGTCAAGGGCGAACGCAACTCCTCGCCAAGCGGTCGCTTGACGGGCCGCAGCGCAGCAGTGCTCGGACCCTCACATCTCCTAATCGACACCAAGCGATGCCGCTGCCCCCCAAAGCCGCCGCCAACCGCCACCTCAGATGATCGCCGGATGTGATTGCCAACGTGGCCTCATTGTAGCTCCGCCTTGCCCGGCAGTAAGCCTACCCACACGGTCATGGATTTAAGATTCGCCGTGCAACTGGAGCCAAACGAATCACGTACATTCTGATGGCATCGCTCGGGAGGAAATCGGATGCGGTCGCATGCGCGGTTTAGCTGGACCCCACATCAATACCACGCTCATCATCCTAATCAGTGCTTTGTATGCCAACGCACGTTTATTAAAGGCAGTGCCCACGCCCACGAAGAGACAGGCGCGAGAACGTGCAGCGCACTCTGCTCCACGAGGTATGAGCGGTGGTGGCTTCGCAAGAGGCCGCACGTCGAGCCGCCTGCATTCTCACCGCTCAATCCCGCGTCGCGCTAGCTCACGATTTGCCCGATCAGTCGCGTGCCGCACTCAATGATCCACCCAATGGGGGTGAAAGTTACCCTTTCCCTCGAACCTCTCGATTCACTAGCACGCGATCAGCGAACCTGGCGACGGTACGAATGACCGGTTCATGGCGATATACGCGTCAACCAAATAAGATGACCGCAATTTCAAGTGGCGTGTGGAGACTATTTTATCCAATACATATTGCCGTGCCTCTTTCCCTACCCCCCTCCGATCGCATCGACCTCGGGTCCCGCCACCTGGGTTTTGTCTCTGCCGAGCCCTTCTGAGGATTCGACATCCTCAATCCGTGCCTTCGCGGCGCGCGCTCTCTGCTTTTTCCGTCAGCAACGGAGACGGATTGAATTGCGTGAATGCCGATCGGTAGTCCGTTAGCAGGTAGGCGGTTAGCGGATTTGCCGTCTTGCTTATCTGCGATCCAGAACCCACTGCGCGCGGTCAATGAGTGCAATCGCACGGTCAAGTTCGGCCCGCGCTACCTTGAGTGCCGCTGCTTGAATTTTTGGGTGACTAAGGATGCCCTCCTGGGTCATCCCGTCGGCATGAAAATTCTTGACCGCGTCGTCCGCCCGCGCCACGTGCTCGAGTACCAGTGCCGTAACCTTTGCCCTCTTCTCCACGCGACACTCCGCTTGCTAGTCACTCCGATTGCCTCACCTTACCCCATCTTGCCGTAACCATCACGCATACGGCGCGCCGGCCAGCAAAGGGCGCGCAACGCAAGCGAGGGGTTGCCTTGACTCGCCGTCTCGAGTGCGACACGCTTGACGGACCCATCAAGGTACTCGTGACGCGATTTATTTCACGGTGATCGCGAGCCCACTAAGATCTATGTTTGCCAACAATCCGACTTGCCGTCCGGTCAATTCCAGTACAGCGCCCTTCTGGTTGGTCAGCACGATCGCGCGGGCCCCGGTGCCGACCGCAAGCCCCGCGCCCGCTGCGCCGTAGACGCCCGCCACATCCGATGGCTGCGTGATGTTCCGCACCGTCCCGTGCAGCACAGTCTTCGAGCCGCCGAAGACAAGGCCATAGTCCAGTCCGCCGGTCGACAGCGGGTAGGCCCTACCGCGGAAGTAGAGGGTGCCGTTGCCACCAGAACCGCCAATGATCCACCCGGCCTTGTAGATCGTGAGCGTGACGGTGCCGACATCACCAAAGCTGGCGGAGGCCAAGCCGGCAAGTGCGAGAAGCGCGATCAACGCGGTGCGAATAACCGATGCAATCTTCACGGGGCAACCCTCCTGGTTCGAGTGAAGCAGAACGAATCACAAGGGCGCCTTTTAGCGATCGATTGCGGAAGCAAGATGATCACGTCCTATAAGGGGTGCAAGTTTACCAGATGTTGCCAGGGCCCGGCATCGCCGCGGCGCAGCACAAGGGGCCGCGTGTGGGCCATCCCGGCTCGTCTCGCTCCTGAAATCCGTCCCCGTCCCCGTCCCAGCCTGAGCCGTGGCCGATCTAGCCGAGCTGTTAGCGCTACCACGGCCTGAAGAGCGCGCAAGAGCGACCGCTGCAACCGAAGACGGAAAATCCGCCGGTTTGCTGTGGAGATTGCTGCGCCGCCGAACGCTTCCCGTCGTGTGAATTCCGGTTTGAGCGGCGAAGTACATTTGCCTCGTCGCGGCATGTCGGTGACAGAGATTGGCATCATGGACACCAGAGCTGCCGCTCTGTCCGGCAGATCTGGCAAGGTCGGCAGCGAGATCGACGTCCTCTTGGTGGCAGCTGGTGGCAGCGAGCCCGTGACTAAGTTTAATCGGAGGTCCTTCGTCTCCCCTTTATTGTCGCTCAACTGCGCCGCGCTCACTCCGCGTCAACACGCGGGGTACCGCGCGAGGTGCCTTCGTGCGATCGTCGAAGAATGGTGTTGGCCGGCCCAGGCCGCGCACCCACCAGCCGAGTATCTTTGACGCGCGACGAGTTAAAACCCCGAACGAGGGTGGGTTAGGTGCGTTCGGCGGGAGGGGCCCGAGGGCGGAGCGTTCGTAGACTCGGCAGAGCGGTAGGCCGAGCGCCTCGTCAAGAGAGCGAGCGTTGGTTTTGTAGTCAATGAAGGAATGAATCAGGCCGACGACCGGGAAGCCTGGACTGGCAGCGGAATTGGCTAGCGGAGTGCGGCAACAGTCGCTGTACCAGCGGAGGACCTTCTGGGAGAGGCGTATGCACCGCATAGCGTCCATACCTGAGATGAGTTTCACGCGGCCGGTTGCTATCTGGAAAATGTCGGTTCCGCCCGCCGGGTCGAGCACGTCGGTTCGTTTGAGGAATCGCGCGAAAGCCTGGCAGTCCTTGCAGTAGCAAATGAACCGGAAGCCACTTGACGGAGAAACGTTGCTCGCAACACCACGCGTGTGGCCGCACTGGCACCCAAGCTGGAGGTCCAAAGGGTATGTCGAAGCGTCCGTCACGGGACAATCAGCCCTGAGCGCTCTGGCCAACTTTGCGATGCGTGCCCACCTCGGGCTCATGCACCGAAGCAAACACCACCCTTCTCGATCACACTCGTCGTGGCGCGCGCAAGCGGGGCAGTACGCTGACGCCCAGCGGGCTGCGCTCGACGGCCTCCTTATGACGCTCGAGAATAAGCCGACGTCGAGTTCCAAGAAGCGACTGAGGTGAGCGGTCCTGGCGTTTCCGCGGTGCCAGTCGATTTAGGTCACGACGTAGGTATCGGCGGTCATCGTCTCAATGCGGCAGCAGTGCGGCGGCGCGGTGACCATCCACAGACTAGAAAGTGAGAAACAGTCTGTCACCAACCGGTGCTTCTGCCACCAAATCGGCACGCCAGCGTCGTTGAGAGAGGAGCGTGGGGCCGTCCTGGTGCCGTGGACGGCGCGGGCTTGAGTACTGCGGAGGTCCGCCAATGAGCACGCTCTACCACGTCCTGGGGTTGCCTCAGGGCGCTACCCAGGAGCAGGTGAAGGTCGCGTTCCGGGTCTTGGCGCGACGCTTCCATCCTGACGTCAATGCCGGCAGCGAGACTGCTGAGCAGCGCTTCAAGGAGGTGAACCAAGCCTACGAGACATTGGCCGATCCGGGTGCACGGGCGGCCTATGATCGCGCTCTCGTGCGCCGGGCCGTTGAGGTGAGGCGGCGGCGATGGACCTTTGCCGCGACCGCTGCCGCCACCTTCGCGCTGACCACCAGCGCGATCGGGCCTGCGCTGTGGTGGACCCAAGCAAAGCGCGGACCCGAGCCGGCGGGGGCGACCGTGTCGGGTGCAGAGAGGCGAGGTCCTGTTACCGGCGCGCTGGAAACGAAGCAGGCCAGCGGTGAGGTGAAGGGGTCAACGACACCCTCGCCGCCGGCGTCAGCGGAACGCCGGGGCAGAGGTTCAGGTTGGACCAGCTATCGCGACGCCCGCTTCGGCTTTGCCCTTAGGTTCCCTGGCGACGTATTCACCTACGAAGCGGAGCCGTCGGGCGAGAATGTCCGCACTTTTGTCTCGCGCGACGGCGGGGCCATGCTGCACATCTTCGCCGCTGACAACGTCGCAGGAACGACGCTTACCCACTATCGCCGCTCGCGCATGGTGGAGCGCTATGCCGGAGCGGTCTTTGACCAGGTCCCGCAACGCAAGTTGGGATTCGTGCTCTCCGGCACACAGGGCGAAACCGCGTTCTACGAGCGCGTGACGTTTGCCTGCGATGGCCGGGCGGTCCACGGCTGGCAGATCATCTTCCCTGTAAGCCAGCGTGCGCTCTACGATCTTGTGGCAGACGAAATGGATCGCACCTACACGCAGAGAACCAAGCCCAATGCCCGGTGCAGCGAAGGATCGACATCGACTGCGGGTCGGAAGGCAGGCCACGACGGCCGAGAGTGATGCTTCCCCGTCAGGCCGTCTTGAGTTCAGTCGCAAAGTATTGTTTTGCCCTGGAGTTTCGATGCGGCGACCTGGTCCGCGGTGGCGACTTCCACAATTTTGATCGGCTGACGATCTCGTGTGCGTACACGCCCACAGCACACCAGAGGCAAAACGCTTCCGCCAATCCCTCCAAGCAACAAGGAATTGATTCATCCCGAACACGGTACGCTGACGATTGCGCCGATCAGTGGAAAATATTTCTTGCAGCTCACATATGACGACCGTGGCGGAGGTGTCGGCTTCTCTTTTTGTGCGCCGGCGGCATGCAAGCGCGTGTTAGTCCCCGCGCAACTTGGCTCTGGTTGCGCGAGAGCCGCAAGTGCCACAAGAGCAACCCCGGTCAACTTGTTCATGGCAACCTCCTCAGCCGCCCACCCGGATCGGGAATCGTTATGCCAGCTTCGGGGCTATCACTGTTCCGAAGGTCACATTCACACAAAGAGTCTGCCGCTGCGCTCAAGCTTGATGAAGGCGCATTCCTCTATTTTATGTGGCGCATTCGCGTACACGTTCACCATCGATAATCACGCCAATCGAAAGGCATTTCGTGGTCAAGTTTCTAAATCGGAGAGGCCAGCTTCTGTGCGCCGACAGCTGCGCACCATGGCAAAGGCTCCCCAATATCAGAACCCAAGAACCATCGCATGAGTGGAAAGGGCAATACCTGCGCGGGAGCGCTGAGCAATGCGCGCCGCGCACCAGATGCCGATCTTCACCTCGCCGTTCAACAGGCGCCACTTCCTCGTCCTGGCCGACGGCGAAATAGAATGGTGCTCCGCCGGCTCACGGAAACGGACGCTACCGTATCACGCTCAAGACCATCCGGTCGTTCGTAATCGCGTGCATGTACGCCCGTGAAGAGGTTGATTTCAGGAGGCCGATGAGGACCCCGTTGAATTGGCGATTCGCACACCAATGCAAACGAAGCGGTTCTCCACCTGTTGTTCCGCGGAGAACAGCGTGCTCGCCTCCTGCTTGTTAGCGTGCTCGCTGTTAGTCCTAAGGGCATTGACGAGCCCACGCTCCTCAACAAGAGGATTCACTCATGCCCCGCGAGATCGTCGCTGTAATAAGAACACTCTGCCTACTGTGTGTCGGCCTTACCGCCTTCGAGCTTGGAGAAATGAGCGTCTCGTTCACCGGAACCCAATTAGCGTGGATGGTGCTCACCGGTTTTATACTGGTTCTGATCGTGCTTAGTTTTGAGCTGCTCCGCGCGATTTGGACTACGGACAAGACGTGACCACAACTTCTCCTCCCTGCGCTACAACAGTAGCGTGGCCCTCGATTTTGCGCGCTGACGGTCATTAAATTTCCCGCGAGCGCTTGCCGTATCTGATCTGCCGCGCTACGCCCTCGAAGCCGCGATCGGCCTTTCGGCACTTGACTGTTGATCAACCTCTCCTACTCTCAACGGCGTCATGACGGTTTGGAGTAAGGGATATGGTGAACGTACAAATAACCGGTCGATGCCTTTGCGGTGCGGTTACATACGCGATTAGCGGACAACCACTCGGCATGGGCCAGTGCCACTGTAAGGACTGCCAGCGCGCATCAGGTACCGGCCATATGTCGCTCGCCCGTTTCAAAAAAGAGGATATCATCATCAAGGGTCAAACCACCTCTTATGCATCCCAAGCAGACAGTGGCAATATCAACACCCGGCATTTCTGCCCAACTTGCGGCAGCCGGATATATGGCGAGAATTCAGCACGTCCCGGAGTGCTCAACGTATCGGTCGGCTGTATGGACGATCATTCGTGGTTCACTCCTGGCGTCGTCGTCTACGCAAAAGAGCGCGCCCCGTGGGACCACACATCGATGAGCGTTCCCAACTACGAGCGCATGCCCCCGTCATAGGCGGCGACGAAGCCCGACCACCCTACCCCAATTCTTCGATAACCGACACCGAACCGGCGGCTAGGGGTTACGCGTCGAGCACAAGCGAGCGGTGCGCTGGTTGCCCTGACGTCTCCCACGGCGTGGTGGCCACCGGGAGACAGCCCCGCAAGCGACACGAAAATCGCTCAGCCACGCTGCATGAAGCGGTACCCATCATTCCCCAACCAAACGTATGCGCCTTGCCGCGTGTTGCTCGCATGCCGCTCACGAGCAAGCAACCAGAAGGCTCCCCGTACTGTTACGGCCACGTCTACCACCGGAGAAGGCTCAACTTCGACCGGAAAAAGAGCTGCCACACCCATCTCGCGTCCGTCGTAGGCAGCGGCCCCCGATCTTAGGGCTGTGAAGTGAAATCGTTGCGTTGGCACATCGATGATGAGGCGCTAGCGATCATCAGAATGCCCAGACTTGGCTCCTCTGACTTCGTGACACAGTGCGTCAAATCGAGCGAAGTAGTCGCTCTGGAGAGCGCTCGGCGGCAGCGAAAACGACGCGTGAGTGAAAGGGAGCTCGAGGGATTCTGCGATCCGTGCTCCCTCTGATTGAAAGTCCGTGCGAATGTCGCGGGCAGCATCGAGGTCACCTGCGTTGCGCATGCTGTAGTCGGCAACCCACAGGCAGTAGACGAGCCTCTCCCAAGGCGTCAGGCTATGCCAACCATCGCAAGCTTTCTTGTCGATGACGGTACTCCCCGCCTCAACGAGCCAGGACGCGTTATCGGTGGGAGTGACCATTGTCATTCTTTCTGTGGCATATTTTGCGCCCCTATGGAGTTAGTTGCGCAGCCACTAACCGCAAGGATGAGATTGGGCCGGCACCCCTCTTGCCCACTAGATCTTGCAGTCCATGGGGTGGCGGCTACGCGGTGGCCCTAGTCTCCGGCCAACACTAGAGCGGCCTGGCCCATTGAGGAATGATCCGTGAACCGGCATATCACTGCATTCGTGCTGGCCCCACTTACCGTGCCGCTCCTTATGAGCGCCCTCGCGCTCCAAATTCTGAGGGAGGTGCCTTACCTCTACTGGTTTGGTCTGCTGATCGCGGCGGCAGCTGCCTACGCTGGCGCGATTCTCGTGGGTGCTCCCGCGTATGTAACTCTGCGATTGCGCGGCCTGACGACCTTTTGGCTTGCCCCGCTGATTGGCTCGATGGCCGGGGTGACTATGGCGCTAGCTCTAGCCGTAATTTTTCCGCTGGCTCTGGAGAGCGGCATCCTAACTTCGCTCGTACAGGTTTTCGCCAACGGAGCGCACTGGGGTGAGGTGATCATCGTCAAACCCAATTCCACGGAGGCTCTGATAGGGCCGGCCACACTCGGTGCGCTCGTCGGCACCGTCCTCTGGCTCGTCGGCCGACCGGACCGGCCCTAGCATCTCCGCCCCTGTTGGGCCCGAACGCGATCCCGAGTGGCTGCCTTGCCCTCGGGTCAAGTGCAGTTCTGCTCGCCCAGCTCTTGCAGCCCCCAGGATCGGTGGACCAATGTAGGCACGACGGGTCATTGACCAGCAGGCTTGTGCAGCGCGACGCTCTGCCTCGGACCCTCCGCCACCGCCCCTGTCATCACGCGACGACATCGGAAATGCTCAACCCAGCGACGGCGGTCGTCGCAAGTGAGGGCCGAACCATGATGGATTTGTCCCTAGAGCGACAGAAGGGCCAGTAGCCTGCCTTCGCAAAAATTTTCCCGTCTCATTGTGTTCATAACAACACAGAAATGCTCAGATTGCGTGGAAGCATATTCGCTCGTAACGCATTGACATTCTTCTGTTATTTTTTCACCCCGCGGGCTCGCGGAGGGCGACCGAGTTTTGACCTAACGATCCGAAGCACACGGCTGTCACAATGTTCGCCCTACGATCGTGCTCTAATTCGTTGTCCGGTGCGGGGAAAGCATGTGCATGAGGGAGCACTCGGACATGGGAATCTTCCGCAGCAGAACTGTTGCGTTGGCTGTGCTCGTTGGAGGACTTGTGCCAGCCGTCCCGGCGGTCGCTGACGACGGCGTCGGCCCTGGCGCTTACCGACCCTACTACCCTGGCATTTGGCAAGGCCTCTACGCCGGCGTGAACGCGGGCTGGGGGTGGTCGGGGGACGCGTCGGGCGTCATTGGTGGAGGTCAAATCGGCTACAACTGGCAATCGAACCAATTCGTCTATGGACTGGAAGGCGATATCTCGGCAGCCGACGTCGGTGTCTCGGGGTCCGTTATGTTTATCAACTACTCGGGCTCGATCGACTTTGTCACCACGGTCCGCGGCCGCGCTGGCGTTCTTGTCCAACCGAATCTCTTGCTTTATGCCACCGCAGGTGTCGGGGTCGTGCATTGGAGAACGCATGCTGATATCCCCGGTTTTGGAACGCTTTTGAACACGTCTGGCACCGAAACCGGGCTCGTCTATGGAATTGGTGTGGAGAGCAACTGGACTGAGAGAATGACCTGGCGTCTTGAATATTTGGGCTTTAACGAGGGCGACCGAGTCGGAGATTTTGGGGTCTTACGCGCCGGCTTGAACTTTAAGCTTGGCCAATAAGGATGATCTGCGGCAGCGACTTTCAGTCTTCATAAGAATTCTTAGCTTGTTCTCACGCCGGCGTGAGTCAGCGTTCGCTGCTCACGTCAAAAGCAACGGGCATGCATGGTGGGCTCAGAACCTGTGGCGCGTGTGTCAGAAAAGGTCGCCACGGCCGAAGCGATGCGTTGCGAATCGGCGTAAGGCAGGCTTGGTAACCAGCGCACTCCGGGAGCATGGCTGCCCGTTGCGCGTTCACGACCTTGCTAAGAATGAAACCAGGCGTGTTGCAGACAGCGTCCAATTCAATCCATAAGGAATCGATCCATGACGTCTTGGCTCGGCACGCTCAAGGCTGCAGTGCTGTCGGTCGTAGTGTGCGTTTGCCTCCTGTCGGTGCGGGTCGACGCGCAGAACCCCCAGGAAAATGCTCAGCTCAAAGAGGTCCGGATCACTGCCGGCGCCTTCTCGTTGTCCGATCCAGTTCCCGCTTGGGTCGAGTTGGTCGCGATCCCGGAGGCAAGCCAAGCTTACCCAATTGTACTGCGATTGGCTGATACTCAGTATTACATTGATGGCACACCGGTCGTCTACGTTCGGCGTGCGCTGTTGGTCAATGACGCGGCCTCGCTAAGCAGCGCGGGTCAGATTTCGATCCCATTTGTGCCCGAATACAACCAACTGAAATTGCATGCGGTGCGCGTTCACCGCAACGGTCAAAGCCTCGACCGTACCCAATCTTCGAATGTGCGTTTCCTGCAGCGGGAAACCGGCCTCGAGCAAGGGGTCTACAGTGGCGAGGTCACGGCTTCCATTCTGATCAGCGATCTTCGCGTCGGCGATACGCTCGAGTTCGCATATTCGCTGCACGGTCAGAACCCCGTGTTTGGAGGCAAGTTCATCGAGACGGCAAGCTGGGATCAAGCCTCTCCTACGACTCTGCGGCGAGTTGTGCTGAACCATCGCGTGGGTAGGCAGGTTTCATGGCGGGTGATCGGGGACCGCAAGTCCAAGCCCGTGGTCCCGACGGAGGTGGTGCGAGGTGAGATACGGCGGCTGGTGTTCGAGGAGCGGTCGATCGGCAAATTCGATCCGGAACCATCTACGCCAAGGGACTACCCTTCATTCCGGCGTATGCAATTCTCCGAGTTCACCGGGTGGGACGACGTGGTGGCCTGGGCCAGGGGGCTCTTTCAGCGCCAGGGTGAGTTCAGCCAAGATCTTCGCGAAGTCATCGAGAAGCTGCGGGAGAGGCCCACGGACGAAGATCGCGCCGTGGGGGCCCTCGAGTTCGTGCAATCGGAGATCCGCTATTTCTCGGTTTCTCTTGGAGAAAGTTCGCACCGGCCGACGCAACCCGACGTTGTCGTAAAACAGCGCTACGGAGATTGCAAAGATAAGTCGCTGCTGTTGATGACGTTGCTGGAAGCACTCGGTATCGAGAGCAAGCCCGTGCTCGTGGCAACGGGCATGCGCAGGGGCTTGGATCTTATGCTTCCCAGTCCGGAGCTTTTCAATCACGCAATCGTGCAGGTCACAGTTAACGGAAAGATTTTCTATCTCGATCCGACGCTATTGGGGCAGCATGGCCGATTGGAGCGCATGGGCCAAATCCACGAGGGAATGCGGGTGCTCGTAGTGGCGCCTGAAAGCCGTCAGCTCTCGACGATCGCCAGTGCAAACGCGCGCGACCTCGTACGCAGTGAGATGGCAGAAGCTGTGAAACTGCCCAAGCTTAATGCCGATGGCGAGCTGCAGATCCGTCAGGTGTGGCGCGGAACGATTGCGGAAGGACTGCGCATCTTGAATGAACGATTGCCGCGCAACGAGCTTATGAAGGCGGTCGGCGAGTCTGTGGAAGACCGCTATCCGGGCGCTACGCTGGTGGGAGAGCCGGACATCCACGATGACCGGATCGCCAACGTGTTCACCATGACTGCACAGTACACGGTCCCCAAGTTGGCGGTGGAGCGCGGGGCCTATTGGTTCGTGCGCTTCTCTCCCGGCAATATGAAAGGCGTATTGGCCCCACCGCCGTCGTCGACGCGCACGATTCCTCTGCAATTGCCGATGTTCCCCTACGACGCGCACTACACGTTCGAGGTCAAGTTCCCGCCCGAGGTCAATGTTATCAGCCTGCCCAGGGTCAACACAGTAGCCGACGAATACTTCAACTACACGGTTCGATCGTCCTTTCGCGGCAATGACTTCAAGACAGCCATCGAGCTAACTACCTTTGCGGACCAGATAGAGCCTTCCGGCTTCAAAAAATACAGCGAGGACATGCGATCGCTCGCCAATATTACAACCGGTGTAGCCGTGGTTCCAAAGACGGCGATCAGAGCCACCCGAACCGCAGTCGCCGTCAAGAAGGATCCCGCCCAAACGCTTCGCGACCAGCTGCAGGACACGGTCGACAAGACGACGCAGGCCATAAGGTCTGAAAAGCTCACGGGCACCGACCTTGCAAGCGCCTACTGCATGCGCAGCAACGCACGCAGCGACCTGGGGATGCCGAAGGATGCTCTCGCGGACGCCAATGAGGCGGTGAAGCTGACGCCGACCTCGCCGGACTCGTTGCGCTGCCGCGCGTATGCGTATTTCGCTTCTGGGGAATTCGACAAGACTATCGCGGACTACTCCAAGTCGATTGCGCTCGGAGCAACCGACGGGAAAGTCTTGCAACAGCGTGGGATAGCCAAATTCTATGCTGGACGATTGGACGAGGCGGCAGAGGATTTTGCTAAAGCCAGCGATGCCGGTGATAAGGAATCGCAAGCCTTGGCTGATCTATGGCTTTTATGGACCCGCCAACGCCTTGGCCAACCGATGCCCGATTTTGTGCGCGCGCGTGCGGCCACGGACGTGCGTGGCGACTGGCCAAGGCCAGCGCTCGCTGTCATGGCGGGCAAAATGACACCGGAGGAAATGCTTAAGCTGCTCGAGCGCAAGAGCGGCGACGAGCGCAGGATGGCAACCTCGGAGGCCTACTTCTACCTGGGCCAGTATTACATGGGACGCGGTGACAAGATCAAAGCGGGCGAGTTCTTCGGGAAGGTGCGGCGCCTGAATATGGTGATGAATACGGAGCACAAGGCTGCCGGATTTGAGTTGCAATATCTGGGAACGTTAACCGAAGCTTCCTCGCCTGAAACTAGTGCAGCCGCTGGCAAACCGACCGGTTCACTGCCGGCGACGAGCGCGACTGCTGCCGACCGACCACAGGCCGGCGTCTCAGACCCCGCCTCAGTACCCCCGAAAACAAACACGGCAAACCAGAAGGCGCCTCGGAAAGCGCCCCAGTCCTGGACATCGGGTTTCTGGAAACTGTGGTGAGGCGCCAATCGCGGGATCAACATGCCGTGAGCGTCTCTGTACTTGGCGTTTGCGCGCAGGCTTGCCACCTACCAGCCGGGCGGGCTGCTGTTTGGGGCTATTGTGAGATCAGGCTCGCGTAGCGGCCATCAGGTTTGGCACCAGCGAGGCGCGTGCCCATTGCGTTTCCCGCTACACGTCCCAAGCTGGGTCGGGACATGCGCCGGCCGTCCAACCTCACAGCGAAGCTGGACTGATCGCCAAAGGGAACGATGAGGATCAAGATGCGCAAGGCTTCGGGATCCGGGTGTTGCAAGGGCTGTGGCTAGCCTGCTGGCAGCTGCCGGGCGACGCCTTTGGGGATGGTGCTGGGCGCTCCCGCGGTCGATGGCGTCGGCGGCCCCGATCTCGTCCCAATCCCGCTCGACCAACCCACGAAGTTCGAATTCATCAATTTGCCAAGGGCCAAGGCCCTCGGGATCGCGGATGCCTCAATCAATAGGTCAACGGGCGAGATGCGACAATCGATCGGATCGACCGGCTCCCAAGCCTTTTTGCTGCGGTGCATGAGCCCACTGCCGGCCAGAACGGAGGGCAGCCGCCGCCGCCCCAAATGCGGCTCGGCGCCACGACCTCTTCGTGGCGATTTGCAACGAGAAGGCATCGTTGTGTTGAACGCCCGAGCGCCAAAGCTTCCTTGACCTCCAAAACGGCGCCCCTGCGCTGCCATATCCGCACCAAAAAGCCCTGTTTGGCTGGGGGCACCATATCGCGCTTGGCGGGGGCGGGATATTGCCACTAGGCTGAAACTGAATTCCGGGGGCGATGTTGCGACCGGCAATCTTGCGGCTGTGGCGTTGGATCGTAGCCGCCGTCACTGCCATTGCACTCTATTGTGGTCTTTCGCTGTATCTAACCGGCACAATGGCGCCGTGGGTCAAGCGCGAGGCTAGTCGCACGCGGCCCTACATCGTGCGCACAGCCGCCACTCCCGCGCTGACTGCACTGCGCAACAATCTGTCTCAGCTCGCCAGTCGAACCAACATCGCAGCCGCAGATGCCGAGGACCTGGCGGCGGCGACGGCATTCTACGACGCGCTCGGTGGGCCGCTGCTGTGGGTTACGGAGAGCAGGATTTCGCAGCGGGGCAATCTCGTCATTGCCGAAATCCGCAAAGCCGACGATTGGGGACTGCGCGCCCGCGATTTCGCCTTGCCCCAACTGCCCGCGGGAACGATCTCCCCTGCGGCAGCAGCCGCAGCCGAGCTTGAGCTGACCTTTGCAGTGCTCAAGTACGCGCGCTATGCGCGCGGTGGACGGTTCAGCGATCCCTCGAGCCTGTCAAAGTTACTGGATTACACGCCGCCCGTGCGCCGCCCAAAGGACGTTCTCGACGGCATCGCTGCAACCGATTCCCCCGACGCCTACTTGCGATCGCTGCATCCCCAACACGAGCAGTTCGAGGCGTTGCGTCGCGTGCTTTTGAAGCTGCGTGGGCGCGGCGCCGTTGATGGGAAGCTCGCCTACGGCGAGAAGCTGAGGATGGCTCTACCTCAACTCGTGCGTTCCGAGACGCCGGGATCGGACGCAACAAGCGTGGAACCAGGGCGCGAAAGTGCCGAGAGAACCGTCCGGATGGCCCGCATCCTCGTCAACATGGAGCGTTGGCGTTGGCTACCTGAGGACCTCGGCGAGTTCTATGTGTGGAACAATGTCCCGGAGTTTCTCACACGGGTCGTCAAGAAGGGCGAGACGATCCACTCCGATAAAGTGGTCGCTGGCCAGCCCGATTGGGCCACGCCTGCGTTTTCTGCAGATATGAAGACGATCGTCTTTAATCCAAGCTGGGGGGTTCCCGACGGAATAAAGAGGAAAGAGCTGTTGCCTCTCTTGCGCAACAGCTCGCGAGGCGACTTGGTCGGCCTCTTCACCGGTGCGCAATCGAGCCGCGCTGTACTCGAGCAACAAAAGCTGCAAGCCTTTTACCAAGGCCGTCCGATCGATCCCAATCAAGTGGACTGGAACATCGCCAACATCGGCGCGTACGAGTTCCGCCAGCCGCCTGGGCCAACGAACGTGCTGGGCGCGATCAAGTTCATGTTCCCCAACAAGCACGACGTCTATATGCATGACACGCCGGAGCGCGAGCTCTTCGCAAGATCGTTCCGCGGCCTCAGCCACGGCTGCATGCGCGTGGCTGATCCGCGTCGACTTGCGGGGGTTCTGCTCGCTCAAGACAAGGG
>Ga0075425_100000759_pt1 | contig 30603 bp, 26 predicted proteins | sample SoiMethybrSBSTD4_FD_75300 | JGI IMG/M metagenome (GOLD analysis project Ga0075425, IMG submission 75300) | Bulk soil microbial communities from a Populus tree surrounding site in Tennessee, USA - Soil MetaG P. TD hybrid SBSTD4 | ecosystem: Environmental > Terrestrial > Soil > Tree plantation... | reverse complement strand
GCAATGTTGGTAAACATCGAACAGTGTTTTACATTTTATAAAGCAATTCAAATTTTAGCCTAGGAACTTAAAATTTACAATCCCTTCATCTTTTTGTTCACCCGCGTCCATGCAATTTATTTTAGATCGCGCAACTTTACATTGTAATTAAGTCCAAACCTATGAGCTTCGTCTCTTAGGTATTGTAATATTTTTAGTGATTGGTTACTCTTTGGGACAACTATTGGCGAATTAGAAAATTGTACAAATATTTCTTCTCTTTCTTTTGCAATTGATATGCAGGGGATCTTTATACTTAATTTTGATAGGGCATTAAGTGCAGCGTGAAGCTGACCTTTTCCACCGTCAATTAATACCAAATCAGGTAAATTCAGTCTATCTTCTTTCGAGTATCTGCGACCTACAATCTCGGCTATCATTGCGAAATCATTTTGATCTCTTATGGATTTTATTTTAAATTTTCTGTAATATGATTTTTCAGGAATCCCATTAACAAACCTAACACAGGAACCAACAGCTATTGATAAACCAAGATTTGAAATATCAAAACAATCAATAATATTGGGTAGTGATTTAAGATTCAGTATTCTTTTTAGCTCAAATAAGGCAGGTTCATAACCCTTTGATATATACGTTGATAAATTTCTAACAATTAGGTTCATCAATTGTTTTCTTTCAACATTGGTTCTGTTAGATATTTTTATTATGTTCACTCTATGTGAGGCAATCCTTTCTAAGGACCTTTCAAGTACTTGCTTTGAATCTGGTTCTTCGTTAACATAGATAAATCGTGGTACTGATGACTTAGAATTATAATATTGTGACAGAAAACTAGAAAAAGAGTTATCACCAACTAACTCAAATTCATATTTCTTTCTGTCCCTAATTACTCCACGATACCTCCTGAGAATCAAAATATATGCTTTCGATTGTGGGCGGTCATACTGGATCCCAACGTATTCCTCTTCAGATCTGGAACTGATTGATTGTTCAATCTTTTGTTTTGATCTCAAGTTCTCAAGTCGATTTACAGTATCTCTAATTTCTTTTGCTTTTTCATAATCAAGTCCTAACGAAGCAATACTCATATCCGCTTTCATTTTTTCTACAAAGTCATCAATACTTTTTCTTCCTTGCAGTATATTCACAAGTGATTCAACATTTTCCATATATTCATTTCGAGTAACGTTATTTATACATGGAGCATCGCAATTATTTATGAAATATTCAAGACAAGGTCTTTTTGGGAGTCTACTACAAATTCTAATTTTAAAAATTTTTCTCAATAAACCGATGGCAAGAAATTTTGAGCTTCCATGTACGAAAGGTCCAAATACTCTGCCTTTTGGGCCCATAAATTTACCATCTCTGTTTCTTCTTGCTACGAGTAATCTGGGAAATAATTCATCTGAGATTTTAAGATAAGTGTATCGTTGCTGATCTTTGAGATCAATGTTAAAAAGTGGTCTATATTGTTTAATTAGATTTGATTCTAGCAAAAAAGCTTCAATCTCATTATCCGTGACAAGAAAATCAATATCTTGGATTTTTCCTATGAGCTTCATAGTTTTCCAATTTGATAACTCTTGAGAATGGCCATATGTAAAGTAGGATAGGACTCGCTTGCGAAGATTCTTTGCCTTACCTATGTAGATTATTCTACCTTCTTTATTTTTCATTATGTATACTCCTGGATCAAACGGAAGCAGGAGCGCTTTATCGCGTACCTTTACTATATTTTCAGATAGATTTAAAGTCTTATTGGGTATGGAAGATATTAAGTTCGTACACCAGTTTTACTTTTTCTTATTGTCTGACTTACCATTAACTTTGATTTAAGATATTTTCCGGTATAACTTGAAATATGGTTTGATACTTGTTCCGGTGTGCCGGTAACAACAATGTTTCCGCCATTTTCTCCGCCTTCAGGACCAAGGTCAACTATCCAGTCAGAGGATGCAATTACATCAAGATTATGTTCAATTAGAATGACGGTGTTCCCAACATTCACAAGTCTATCTAATACATGAAGAAGTTTTTTTACGTCCGCAAAGTGCAATCCTGTAGTTGGTTCGTCAAGAATGTAGAATGTTCTCCCAGTATCTCTTCTTGCAAGTTCAGATGATAACTTTATTCTCTGTGCCTCTCCTCCTGAAAGTGTTGTTGCCGGCTGTCCCAGTCTGATGTACCCTAATCCAACATCATGAAGCGTCAAGAGTTTTCTTTCTATTGAAGAGATGTTTGAGAAGAATTCAAGTGCCTCTTCAACAGTCATATTGAGGACATCTGAAATTGTCTTGCCTTTGTATGTAATCTCCAGGGTTTCTAAATTGTACCTTTTTCCTTTACATTCATCACAAGTCACATACACGTCAGCTAGAAACTGCATTTCAATTCTCTTAACCCCAGCTCCCTCACATGAATCGCATCGCCCACCAGAAACATTGAATGAAAATCGACCAGGCTTGTATCCCATTTCTCGGGCTTTCATGGTTTTTGCAAAGATCTCTCGTATGGGACCAAAAGCATTCACATATGTTGCTGTGTTAGATCTAGGTGTCCTTCCAATAGGAGATTGGTCGATTCCTATTACTTTATCAAGGTTTTGAAGACCTGTAATCTTTTCATGAGAGCCGGGCTTTTCCTTAGATGAGTAAAAGTGATTTGACAATGCTTTGAAGAGTATCTCATTTACAAGAGTTGATTTTCCAGATCCCGATACACCAGTTACTGTCGTCATACACCCTAGAGGGAAATCTACTGTTATCTTTTTTAGATTGTTCTCCATGGCTTTGTGAAGTGTCAGCCAATTATTGGGATTTCTTACCCTATCTTTGTGATAAACCGTATCATCTCCTCTAAGAAATCTTCCTGTTATAGAATCCTCATTTTGCATAATTTCTTTCAGCATTCCATTTGCTACGACCCTTCCGCCGTGGATTCCTGCCCCTTCTCCAATATCGATAACCCAATCTGAGCTTCTAATAACTTCCTCGTCATGTTCAACTATTATCAGTGTGTTTCCAAGATCTCTTAACTTTCTCAGTGTTTCAATTAATCTGTTATTATCCCTTTGATGCAAACCAATTGTAGGTTCGTCAAGTACATATAAGACGCCAGTAAGGTTAGAACCAATCTGTGTAGCAAGACGTATTCTCTGCGATTCGCCACCAGATAGTGTTGAGGTCATCCTGTTTAAGGTAAGATAATTGAGTCCAACATTTTTAAGAAACTCAAGTCTTGATATTATTTCCTTTAGAATATTCTTTGCAATAAAACTGTCAGTCTCTGAAAGTGAAAGTGTCATGAAAAAATTATAACAATTGTCAATTGACAAATCACATATGTTCATAATAGACTTGCCAGCAATCTTGACTGCCAAAGAATCAGGACCCAGTCTCATTCCTTTGCAAAGTTCACAAGGCAGCTCTCTGATAAACTGCTCCATGTCACGTCGTTTCGAATCAGAATCTGTTTGGGCATATGTCCTCTCTAAATTGGGAATGACTCCTTCAAAAGAACTACGGTATTCCCAAGTAGAATCAGATGTCTTAGACTCATATCTATAATGGATGTTTTCATCAGTACCATATAGAATAACGTTAATTTGCTTATTTGTCATGGCTGATATGGGCTGATAGAGATTAAAACCAAATCTCTTTCCAACATCGCGCAACATTGAAGATCTAAATGTTGCAAAGTGGCCTGCCCACGGTTTTATTGCACCGTCTAAAATACTCTTTGTTCTATCTGGAATAATTAATTCTGGGTCAAACTCAACTTTGATACCCAATCCGTTACACTGTTTACATGCACCAAACGGTGAATTAAATGAAAATGAACGAGGTTCTAGATCCTGAACGCTTATTCCGCATTTAGTGCATGCCTTTCTTTGTGAGTAAACTGTTTCACTTTTATCATCAACTAAAATTTTGATTATCCCTTTTGCTGTTTTTAAAGAAGTCTGTACCGAATCAAACAACCTGGACCTATCCTCAACTGAAGGCCTTATTCTATCAACAATAACTTCTATTGTGTGTTTCTTGTGTTTGTTTAGCCTAGGATATTTAGTATCTTTCTTGGTATCGCTACCATTGTCATCTTCAATATCATCATTGTTCAAATTGATTATTTCACCATCAAGTCTTATCCTAGCGTATCCATTTTGTTTTAATTCCTGAAATAATTTTTCATATGTTCCTTTTTTTGATTCTATAATTGGAGCTAGTAAAAGAACATTTTTTCCTTTTGATGTCTTTAATATTGTATCTGTTATAAAATCAGCAGATTGCGTCGTAATCTTTCTTCCACATTGGGGGCAGTGAGATACTCCTATCCTGGCATAAAGTAATCTCAAATAATCATATATTTCTGTGACCGTACCTACCGTCGAGCGGGGATTTTTACTGGTGGTCTTTTGTTGTATTGATATCGCAGGAGATAGGCCTTCAATAGAGTCAACATCAGGTTTATCCATCATCTCCAAAAATTGTCTAGCATACGCCGAAAGAGATTCAACATATCTTCTTTGTCCTTCTGCGTATATCGTGTCGAAGGCTAAAGTTGATTTACCAGATCCAGAAATACCCGTTAGAGCTATGAGTTTGTTTTTGGGAATTTCAAGGTTGATATTCTTTAGATTGTGCTCCCTTGCACCTTTGATGATTATACTATCGCGAGCCACATTATTACTAATATTATTCAATTATCCATCTACACCTGTTATTGCCCTATCTACTAGTTGAGGCCTCAATAATCTGAGTGTCTAACACTCTTTTTATCTTTGTTAGCTGTTCTCTTAATTCTATCGCCTTTTCAAAGTTCAGGTCTTCAGCATGTCTTTTCATGCTTATCTCAATATCAATCGCAAGCTTTGAAAGATCCTTTGCTGACATTGACTTGATTTCGACGTCTATTCCTGCTTGATCTTCCCTCTCTGCAACTGCCTTTACTATAGTCCTTGGTGTAATTCCATATTTTTGATTGTAAGTGATCTGCTTCTTCCTCCTTCTCTCAGTTTCGGATATGGCTTCTTTCATAGACTCTGTAAAGTTGTCTGCATACATTATTACGGTTCCATCAATATTTCTTGATGCCCTCCCAAAAGTTTGCACTAAACTTGTTGTGTTACGCAAAAATCCTTCTTTATCTGCATCAAGTATTACTACAAGACCAACTTCTGGTATATCAAGACCTTCTCTTAATAGATTAATGCCAACCAGTACATCAAACTCTCCAATTCTTAATTGACGTATCAGTTCAGTTCTTTCTAGTCCTTCAATTTCAGAGTGCATATATCTCACCCTTACCTCCTTTTTAGCAAGATATTCCGCAAGGTCTTCAGCCATTCTCTTGGTAAGGGTTGTGACAAGTACCCTTTGACTGTTGGACACACGCATATTTATCTCATTTATCATATCCTTTATCTGATCTTTTGTTTGCCTTACCTCAACCTTTGGATCAACAAGGCCCGTTGGCCTTACTAACTGTTCTACAATTGCAGAACTGTTTTTTCTTTCATAATCTGATGGCGTTGCAGAGACAAACATTGTTGATTTTAGATATTTCTCAAACTCCTCAAATTTCAGTGGACGATTATCAAATGCACTTGGGAGTCTGAATCCATAGTCTACAAGACTTTTTTTCCTGGTATAATCACCATGGAACATTCCTCTAAGCTGTGGCAGCGTCACATGCGATTCATCTATTACAAGCAAAAAATCATTTCCAAAAAAATCAAGAAGACAGAATGGTGGTTGTCCAGGGCGTCTTCCGTCAAGATGTCTCGAGTAATTTTCAATTCCAGAGCAGTAACCTAACTCCTCAATCATTTCAAGGTCATATTTAGTCCTAGATGTTAGTCTCTGTCTTTCAAGCTCCCCTGGAAGTTTTGGAAGCCACCTTTCAAGTTCAAGGCGTATGGACGATAATGCATCAGTCTTTGTATCCTCATCTATTATGTAGTGTTTTGCGGGAAATATCTTGACAGTATCAACACTACGTTTTCTCTTCATGGTAACGCTATTATGAACACCTATCTCTTCAACCTGGTTACCAAATAAAGATATTCTTATAATGTCTTCAGAATATCCAGGTATTATGTCCACAATATCGCCTTTGACTCTAAATTTCCCTGGTGATAAAGTTATATCGTTTCGTTCATATCGGGCCTCGATAAGCTTATGGATGAGGGTTTTCCTCTCAATTTCCATTCCCTTTGACAGAGTAATAGCACTCTGATCCCATTCTTGTGGAGATCCTAGCGAGTAAATACACGAAACTGTTGAGACTATTATTGTAGGCTCACCTGACATCAGCATCGCAGTTGCTTCAAGTCGCATCTTTTCAATTTTTTCGTTGACTTCTGTATCCTTTTCTATATAAGTGTCAGTTTGGGGAAGATAGCTTTCAGGCTGATAATAATCATAAAAGCTTACAAAGTAGCCAACATTGTTATGTGGAAAGAACTGTCTAAACTCTGAATAAAGCTGAGCTGCCAGTGTCTTGTTATGAGAAATCACAAGTGTATTTTTATTGGTCCTTGAAATTACATTTGCCACTGTAAACGTCTTTCCACTACCCGTCACACCCAGTAAAGTTTGTAACTTTTTACCTTGTTTTATCCCGTTTGCAAGGCGATCTATAGCTGTCGGTTGATCACCACTTGGTGGAAATATATCAAGCGCAAGAGAAAACTGTTTAGATGACATCTGCAATAGAAATAAAAATTTTCATAACAGAATATAATTTTATGGTTGATAGTAATGCAACTTAATTTTTAAAATCAATCTACCCATTTCCAAATTTTGACTACCCATTGACGCCCCATTTAGCTCCCCATTTGCTAAAAGTACTCCCCATTTAGCTCCCCATTTGCTAAAAGTACTCCCCATTTAGCTCCCCATTTGCTAAAAGTACTCCCCATTTAGCTCCCCATTTGCTAAAAGTACTCCCCATTTAGCTCCCCATTCATCAAAAATGGGGAATTGATAGATCCAATTGGGGAATTGATATGCGTAAACCGGGATAAAACTTCTGTACAATGCACGAAGTGAGCGTGAATTGAGGGTGTTCATGGGTATACCCATTATCATTAAAATGTTGATAAAGGTACCACGTAATAGTTTGCTAAATTATTTAAAGATTAACGAAATGGGTAGTTAGAGTACAACTGAATATTGTACAAGTTATTTGGAGTCAGTTTGCGGACGTACTTCAACAAGCATATTACCAACAGTAAATTCAAATAATTTTCTTCCCATATTTCATTTGCACATCCACTAACCAATCTACGTCAGCAGATGACTTTGTCAATTTTGCAATATTTATAGCATCTCTAATGTCTTTAGATTTCATTCGGTTCCATACCGTATATGCAATTTTTTCCGATAGCTTTATGTCCAAACGATACCTTTTCTTAAACAGTCGCCGGGCGATTTCTGAAAATTCTTCGTATGTATATTCTTTCAAGTATAATTCCATGAATCTTGATCTAAGTGGTCCAGACAATCTATCAACATTATTGCTTGAAGCAAAAATCCATAATCTCATCTTTTTTTGCCTAGTTTTCCCCAGTTTTGTTTCGGAGAGAATTCCCGTTTCCATTACATTGAGTAAGGCAGCTTGATCATTCTTTTTCATCTTGTCGATTTCGTCAATAAATAGATATTTGGTATTGTTACTGAACAAATGCTCGGTCATACCAGCACCTGAAGCACCAACTGCATCGATATAATACGTATCATCTAGCCCTTCTAGCATTTCTATTAGAAACACCGTCTTAGATGACGAGGACGGGCCAGTCAGGAGAATGCTCACAGGTTCCTTTGCTACTACGGATTTCAATAATAACTTCTTAATCTCTGGGTAGCCGACCACATTGGCAAAGAATTTTTCTTCAGGGTTTAGGTGCTGTCCATGACCAACAAAAATATAGTCTATTTTTTTAAATAGATTTTTGAACATTAAATCCGATTTTAACCTGTTATTAAGGTTCTATTAAGGTCTGTGGAAGGTGTTTCTGGTAATTTTGCAGTATAGCTAGAAATTCATATTTTTATGAATATCCATAAATAAATCCGTTATAAATAACGGTGGTGTTGCAGAGTTACGGTACTGATAACGTAATCGATAATAGGAGGAAGCTGTTACGGGACTCGCTGATTACGACTCTTCCTCAAGCAGAATCTGCAAGTTTTGCTCGGATATTTTTTTATTTCTGGCTTTGACGTCATATTACGTTCTACTAAACATCTAAACGATATGATAAATATCAGCTAAATTTTAGTTAATTAATCGATTAAGTAATGACGAGACCACCAACCCTTATTCTTGCAGGTACAACTAGTGGTGTTGGTAAAACAACTATTTCCCTTGCTATAATGTATGCATTAAAATACAAAAAAGGATTTTCAGTTCAACCATTTAAGATAGGCCCAGATTTCATAGACCCAAGTTATCACAAGATAATTACAGGCAGGGAATCGAGGACTTTAGATGCATGGATGATGGGAAAAAACGGGATTGTTTCAAGTCTTCAAGACACTGCAATTGATGTAGATGTAGCGATAATTGAAGGAGTCATGGGCTTATTTGATGGATTATCTGGAAAGACCGATTTTGCTAGTACCGCATATGTTGCTAAAATTCTAAACACTCCAGTCATCTTGATAATAGACGCAGCAAAGGCGGCACGCTCAATTGCCGCTATGGCGTTTGGTTATCTGCATTTTGACAGGAGATTGAAAATATCGGGGATAATTCTTAACAATGTTTCAGGACCAAAACACGCAAGATATATAACTGAAGCTTGCAAAAGCAAAATTAAAGTTCCTATATTGGGTATCGTACAGAGAGACAATGAATTAAGGATGGATGAACGTCATCTGGGATTAATTCCAACAGATGAGTTAGACTATACGAAAAAATCCAAAATAATAAGAGTAGCTAAAAAAGTATCAGAAGAGATCTATTATGATAAGATTGTTTCACTATTTAAATTGAAAAAATCAAAATACATAGCAATTGCAAAAAGATCTAAACCTATTTCAAAGCTTAAAATAGCCGTGGCACTTGACAATTCCTTTAACTTTTACTATAATGAGAACCTAAATAGCTTGAGAAATCTAGGAGCTGAGCTAACTTTTTTTAGTCCCTTAAATGATAAACATATCCCTAATGATGTGTCAGGATTAATGTTGGGTGGAGGGTTTCCTGAAGTCATGGCAGACAAACTACAGTCAAACCAATCTATGAGAAGATCAGTAAAAACAGCGGTAGAGCAGGGAATGCCAATCTACGGAGAATGTGGTGGATTAATGTACCTGACCAAATCAATAGCCGGATACAGACATTTTAAAAAGCCATTTAAAATGGTAGGAGTAATAGATGCCAATACAATAATGACAGGTAGATTGACACTGAATTATACTCAGGCAGATATGATGTCAAATCTTTTTGGTAATATTCAAAACATACGAGGTCATGAGTTTCATTACTCAAAGATAGAAAATATTCCAAAAGACTCAAAGTATGTCTACAATTTAAAACGCGGAAGAGGAATTGATGGCGGTAAGCATGACGGGGTCTTGATATACAACTCTATTGCGTCCTACATGCATCTGCATTTCTTTGACACTAGATTTCCTAATAAGTGGGTAAAGTTCTGCACCGACTTTGAAAGGAGTTAAGGATGAATGTATAAAAACCTTAGAGCATTTAGGGTTTACAATTGAAACTATCTCATTCTAAGAACATTTAATAAACATGTAATTTATGCTTTTCAAAAGTTATTACAAATTATATTATCCTTGTCCTATCGTAAGGAGTTTAATCTCTTTAGCTAAATTTCTATCTAATATACCGCGACCATCATATACCGGAATATTTCCAAAAAATGTCTTATCAAGTTTCTTGTATTGTTGATGATCTGTCGCCAAAATTATCAAATTGCTATTTCTTACTGCTTTCTTTAGATCTGACGTTAAAACAACGTTACTTTGATTGGATAAACTTGGATCACTACTAACAAGTGGATCGTGGACTCTAATTTCCTTAACTCCAAACCTTTGTAACTCTTTTATTATTGAATAAGTAGGAGAATAACGTGTATCTGATACATCTCCTCTGAACGCTAGTCCCAATATAGTTATTGTAGATTTAGCAAGATTTGCAAAATCTAGTAGTTTTATGGCTTGTCTTACACAATATGATGGCATTCCATCATTTATAGCTCTACTTATGTTTGTTACTTCACAAAGTACATTGATTTTATTAGCAACATCTAGTATAAACTGTGGATAGACAGGTATACAAGCGCCTCCAACTCCAATTCCAGGCTTATGTATGTGACAAAAGGGCTGGGAATTTGCTGCATCCCTTGCTTGCCAGAAATCAATTTCTGCAGCTTCACAAAATTTTGCCATTTCGTTAGCTAGGGCTATATTCACATCTCTATACACGCCCTCAAACAATTTTTCCGCTTCAGCTGTTCTAATACTGTCCAATAGTAACACACCTTTCTTAAAAATGAGTGAATAAAGGGTAAATGCAAGTTGCGAGCTGTTTTTTCCGACAGTTGATAGGATGGCTGGATAGTTTTCCTCTATGTCTTTAATAGCACGACCTTCATAAATCCTTTCAGGATTATATATCATACAAAAATCATCTTTTACACTCAAGCCACTTTCTTTCTCAATGATGGGAATTACAATATCTTCAGTAGTTCCTGGAGGAACACTTGGATTGAGAGATACTACATCATTCTTTTTCAGTCCCTTTCCTATCATCGTGGCAACTTCAGACACTGCAGTAAGATCAGCAGAAAGTTCTTGGGCTTGTGACAATACAGGAACACAGATCATCTTAAAATAGGAGTCTCTTGACGCTTTTATTGGATCATCATATAATTTGAATCGTCCTGACCAGATACCTTCATTATAGGCTTCACTTACGTTTGGTTCAGGGATCGTAGTCTTTCCATTTTTTGCTTCAAATAAAACCTTCCTGGATTTATCCACACCTATTACATAGGCACCGGCTCTCAGCCAGACAGCAGCAAGTGGGGCTCCAACGTGACCTAGACCATAAATCGCAATCCTAAGCTCTCCATTCCTTATTTTTTTTGCTATCTCCACATCCTGGCGTAGACTGGAAGAGTTATGCATCATAAGGTACCTTTACCGTTCCTTAATATGTACATATTGAAATTGATCTCAATTGAATATAATTATAACGTTCTTGAAACAAATACAGTTTTGCTATATGGGAATTAACCATGACAAAAATCAAATTGAAGCTCATTGAGCAACTCTAGATCTTATGATTCTAATTTTTTTATCGTTTTTGCAATTCTTTCAACTACGTGAAAGAATTGAGGATCGAACTCTAGTTTATCTTCTCTTTTCCATTTAGTGTACACCCTAACTCTATCTTTTTGCGGGTCAATGCTAATCTCACCTTCCTCAATCATAAACGGCTTTAACATTTCAGTAAGCTCTTTATCTGATGCCAAAGTTTGAGCCAACCTGCCTCCGATCCATTGTATGTCAATGAGTCTTTTATTACCAAAATGTCCTTGGGTTTTTGCTCTACACTTAGCCATATACGATGAAGGATTAGATATCTCGACTGGTTCAATTAAGTAATGTATCTGAAAATAAGGCAATGCTCCATAAGGAAGAGGATTTGGATCTTGTTTTGCCATTGATTGATCTACGAGTTTTTGGATTCAAGCATATATCAACGTAGTGCAAGACGCCATTATATTGAAGACTAATTTAGTCTGGAATTATGATTAGACTGAGATTGATGATGCGAGAATTGAGAAGTTATTATCCACAAATTTTACTTTAGTTTGGTTGAATTAACATTCCGAAGAAGGTCTATTTGCCCTCTGATCTCACCATTCTCATGATATGGTGTATCAATACTCACATAAGTATTTCCATTGCTCATTGCAGAAATTAATTCTGCTATCATTTTGCCTTTTAGAGGCCCCTTTAGATCCGAGCCAGTAATATTCCCCCTAATTGATGTTTCCATCTTTATTCCATTCTTTTTGCTATCTTTCAAAAGATCAACTACCGCCTCACCATTTTCTCCCCTCTTACCTAGATGCATATCGGCACTTGATACATCAGATGATCCTGCTATCTTTATCTTGTACTTTATCACAGTATCATAAGTTGTGGTTCTAAAGGAGGCATTACCATTTACACTTGTATTCGTCGGAGGAGTTACTTGATCACCTGACATTGTAGCAGCAAATTTTATCCCCAGCACTTGCGTTGTGATTATTGTTGTCCCCGTGATAACGACTAGACTAATTATTGCAACTACAAGCTTTGCAAATGAGACGTTCTTCAAAATCATTAGTTTGGTAAATTGTTATTATCATTTCGTCCTAAAAGCCTTCTGCTCGAGAACAAAATAAAATTGCAAACGTATCTGTAGGCTATAAAATATTACAATTTGATAAATTCCTAGTATTCTGATTAAATGCACTCTGATTACTTTAATTTTATAATTGTATCTAGAAAGCTAGAAATTTCTGAAACTTTTACTCTTTCTTGCAACATTGTGTCTCTATACCTTATTGTAACCGTATCGTCCTTCATAGTTTGATTATCAACAGTCAAGGCAAATGGTGCTCCTATTTCTTCAAGCCTTCTATATCGCCTACCTATGGAGCCTGACTCATCATAAAAAGTAGAATAATCCAATTTTAATTTCGAATAAATGTCCTGAGCTTTTTCACGTAGACCATCTTTTGTCACAAGTGGAAAAACTCCAATAAGCACTGGAGCTAATTGGGGAACGAGTCTTAATAGAATTCTTTTTGCTTCTATGTCTTCAAAATAAGAATGTTCCAATATTGAGTAGATACTTCTATCAATTCCCATTGACAATTCAAACAGATGTGGTAGAACCTTTGAATTATCTGAGGGGTCGATGACATAAAGATTTTGTTTACTTATGGCACTGTGTCTTTTTAAATCGTAATCTGATCTATAATTGCACGCAACTAATTCTAGCCATCCAATACTTGTTTCAACTTCAAAATCAAAGGCCGTAGATGCGTAAAATGCTTTTTCATCATCTGATAACTCCCTAAATCTAGTACGTTCCATAATCATGCCTGTTTTACTGTAAAACAGAGTCAGAAGAGACATGTAATAAGCTATGAGTTTGTTTGGCAAGTGACCATCTCGTACTGCGTCTTCCGCCTTTATTGTCTTAAGTGAGTTCTTCATGAACAAATTAAGACTTGTATCCTTAACCTGTTCAAATTTTGATAAATCATTTAATCTGTCCGGATTGCAAAACACCTCAATTTCTGCCTGATAGAATTCCCTCAGCCTCAACAAACTCTGTCGTGGGGCAATTTCATTTCTAAAACTTTTACCAACCTGCGCAACTGCTAACGGAAGTCTTCCTCTCATTGTCTTAAAAATTCTGGGGAAATCAACAAAAATTGACTGACATGTTTCTGGCCTGAGAAATGCCTCTTCTTTGGAAGGACCAATTTCAACTTTAAACATCATACTGAATCTGTCAGAATCAGCGAAAGTTCCTTTACAACTTGGGCATTTCAAATTATACTGTTCTATTATTTTATCGATTTCTGTCCCAGAAAGTAATTCTGGAATATCCTTGCCTGTTTTTTCGGTAATGTATCTATCTGCTCGAAAAGTAGCACCACAATCCTTGCACTTTATTATCGGGTCAGTAAAATTATCAAGATGACCCGAAGCAACAAACACATTCCTGCTCATAATCTGTGAACCATCAATTTCTATCATATCATCACGTCTCAGTAATTCTCTTCTCCAGAGTTCAAGGAACTTATTTTTTATACTGGTACCTGTAGGTCCATATTCCCAGAATCCTGCGTGGGCATCAGAGTATATTTCACAACTGGGAAAGTAAAAACCTCTTTCAAGAGCGAGTTTCATTACTGTATCATAAGTATTCATTTTTCTTTATTTCTCTTAGAATCTGTCATTCACCATGCATTTATTCTTATTTCTAAAAATATCCGAAAACTTCCAAATGAAATTTCTTGCAGGTCAGTTGTACTACTTTCTGAGATTAAGTACTACCTTAAGATTTTTAGAATTATCACGAACTGAATCAATGGGGGTTTCCATAATTACAGGTAAATCTTTTAACGAATTTATATTAAGTACTGTCTTTAACCCTTCGATACCAATCTTTCCGAGACCAATATGTTCGTGACGATCAAGATGCGAACCAATATCCCCCTTAGAATCATTCAAATGAATAAATTTAAGAACACTGAGGCCAACGATATCGTCAAATCTTTCAATAAATTTGTTACATGCGTTTGCAGTCTTCAAATCATAGCCTGAAGCGAATGCATGACAGGTATCCAAACATACACCATAAGTCTTGCTAGATAGGTTGTCAAGAATTTCTCTTAAATCTTCAAGGGTACCTCCTATGCTATCTTTCTGACCTGCACTATTTTCTAATAAAATGGTAACATTCAGTTTCCTCTTAAACTCGGATTTGTAATTATCGATTGCCTCTTCACAGCTTTTTAACAATTGCTTTGTACCATTATTCTTTCCCTGTCCTCGGTGGCTTCCGAGATGTATGACCAGATATTCAATACTTAATCGGGAACATCTTATTAATTCGTTTTTGAAAGAGATCTTTGATTTTTCGTATATCTCATTATCTGGACCTGAGAGGTTGGGCAAGTAAGGCATGTGAACTGCAACAGAATTTTTCTGAATCCCACTTTTTTTTAAGTTGTCTCTAAATGATTCAATTTCAGTATCTATTAGTTTCCTTTCCGCCCATCCCCTTGGATTTCTTGTAAAAATTTGAAATGCCGTGCATCCGATATTCACTGCATTTGAAACCGAATTTTGTATTCCTCCCGCTATGGAAACGTGAAATCCAACTCTAAAATTCAATTGCTTGTATGTTTGTTACTAGGATATTAAAGATTTGTATTTATTTTTATTACAGTAATTATATTAATAATTCAAATTCGAATTGTCTATAAAATTGGGATCGTCTGAGTTGGCAAAGTACCCTTTCTTACAAGAGGCTTCAGATTACATCCAGGAGACAAAGTTTGATTTTGCAGAGTTCGATCGTCCTGAAATGATTCACATAATTAATAGGGCCGTGGAAAAATTAGAGAATGAACTTAAGGGAAAAATTTATTCAAATTTGGATGAATACGAAATCGAGATTATGACATTTTTGGTTTCACTATTACTCATAAAATCTATTGGGTTGGAAGAAGTATCAAAAAAATGCTCCCTATTTGAAGCTATGCGAGTAGAAAGATTCCTGTCAACAGATTTGAGCAATGAGAGATCCTCACAAAAAAAGAAATTGCTTGTTCAAAAGATCTTTCAGGACTTATTTAACATCAATATTGATTTCGATTCTACATCAAGTATCTGCAAGCTGAGCATTCCTGATTATCTTCTTAGGGCATCCAAGATGTATGAACAAGAATGGAAATTGATTAACAGGTCAGTAAAAGATGGATATGTATACCTTGATACTGATGAAGCTGTAAGATTAATTCGAAATGAATTAAGTAATCTAATTTACACTCGAGTAAAAAATATGAAAGTCTATGAGGTACCAATTTTAATAAAATCAAAAGCAGATGAATTAAGAAAAAAATATTCAGGGCGCTATGTTTACCGAAATCAATTCAAGATATTGGAGTATCCTCCGTGCATTAAACACGCTATGGAGATAATAAACAAAGGCGAAAATCTTCCTCACTCTGCTAGATTTATGCTTGCAACTTATATGCTGGCCATTGGTAAAACCGAGGAAGAAGTTATCGAAATATTCAAGAATTCTCCTGACTATAATGAGAAAATAACCAGATATCAAGTAGAACATCTTGCAGGAAAGAAAGGCAGTCACATAAAGTATTCAGTACCGTCTTGTGACAGATTAAGGAGTGAAGATCTTTGCTTTGCAGTTAAGGAATGCGAAAATCTGATAAATCCCATTCAATTTGGAAGAAGGAAATTAACATAATTGAATCAAACCGAATATACAAATGAAAATATTAAATTTCTTAAGGACATATTTAGGAAATACTATTTTGAGAACAAATATTTCCCGTATCTCTATTCAATAGAAAAAAGAGAATTTGGATATAGAAAATTTGATTCTCTCGTGGTGAGACATCTTTCTTTTAAAAATATTGGGGAACTTGTTGCCGAATTAGTGCGAAATGTTCCTCTGGATGTATATTATTCAAATGCATACTATGGCTTCCCCTCTAATCCTATCAATGAAAAACAGTGGGAAGGTGCTGACCTAATATTCGATATTGACATCAAAGACCTCAATATTCCATGTTTTCATGATCATACATTCTACATTTGTAATTTGTGTGGGTTTGTAAATTCAAAACAAAAACTATGCATTAATTGCAATAAGGGGAAAACCTATGATATTTCAATACCGTGCAAAAGATGTATTATCGCTATAAAAAAGGAAGCAGCAAAGTTACTTGAATTCTTGCGTTCTGACCTCGGAATAGAGGAAAAGTTTATAGAGATATTCTTTTCTGGAAATGCAGGATTTCACTTCCATGTAAACGATCCTAATATGAGAAACTTGGATTCTAATTCAAGGTCTAATGTTACAGATTATATCATCGGAAATGGTTTTATGTGTGAAAGCATAGGTGTCCGAAAATCTCGGAATGGGTTTATGATAAAGTTACCTAAGAGTGGTATAATGAATGGATGGAGAAAAAAAATTGCGTCAAGCATGGGTATAAATCAAAAATCAGAATTAAAACTGAGACATCTAGTTGAAGCAAGTGGAGGGTATGATGAATTTAGAAATGAAATTAATAGCATTACTAAAAAATTTGGAGTTCATATTGATAGTCAAGTTACTAATGACATACACAGAGTTTTTAGATTACCCGGCAGTATTAACGGGAAAAGTGGTTTAACTAAAACGAAATGCGATGATTTAGAATCATTTAATCCAAATAACGACGCATGCATGTTGGATGACTCTGAAGTTTACATTAACTTAAAGACCAAACTGAAAATTAACCTAAAAAATAATAATTTTAAATTGGATAACGTTATAGAAAAAGTTCCCTCTTATGTCGCCGTATATGTGGTATGTAAGGGATTGGCTACAATTTCTAAAAACCAATAACAATACAAAATGACTAATTAAAATGGCGAGAAACGTCAGTTTGTATTAAATGAGCCCCAAAAATTTTTGTTATGCAAAATAAATGATAATAAAACAAAGCATAATTATTATTATAGGCATACGTTTGTTAACAAGTTAGAATTTGAGTGTACTTATTGTTGACAACGGATCTCCTTATGTCAAGGATATTACTTTGTGTATGGATAAAATAGGACAGAATCATATTATCAAGAAATATGACGATGAAATCATACTTTCGAATTACGAGAAAGTAATACTGTCGGGACGTCAAAAGAATAAAAAACAAATCAATGCCGTAAATTCAAAAATTATTAGAACTTGTTTTAATAATGAAATCCCGCTATTGGGCATATGCTATGGAGCAGAAATAATTGCTCTTACGTTTGGTGGTTCAATACAAAAGACTGATTATGTCCAGGGGTTGAACAGAATTAACATTGAAAAGCCTATCATGTTATTAGAAGAAGGATATTGTAATGTTTATGAAAGCCATTCATATGTTATCTCACATTTGCCTGAAAATTTTGTGTGTATCGCAAGTTCTGCTTCATCGAAACATGAATTATTTTGTCACACCTCAAAAGAAATCTTTGGTACACAGTTTCATCCAGAAAGAAGTGGAGAATGCGGTATAGATCTGATTCGTAATTTTGTAAATTTGTAACAAGAATTTTATTTTCCCTCGATAATATCCTAACTATTGAAACTAGATAGTGAACATACGCTAATTCTTCCATTACTGGATAACAAGAAAGATCATGTCTGCCTTCCATTGGCAATTAATGTGATTTTGAGCTATTGGGGTGAATATAATCTTGATAGAGAGGCAGAAGAAAGATCAAGGAAATATAAGGATCTCAAAGGTTCCATCTTTATCGAGGGCATTGAAATTGCAGAGACTCGTGGATATTTAGTGAAAATATTTAAGAGTAATCTGCAAATCCTAAAGAAAAAAATAGATCAGGGTATTCCTTCCATAGTCATAATGCCAGGCTTAAAGGAGACTATTCAACATGCAACTGTGGTCACTGGATACGATCCTAAAGAGAACAGAATAATTACTTATGTTCCAGAACCAGATACTGTGGGGTCCATACCGGAAAAGAAATTCTTAGAGCTTTGGGAACAAGATGGATCTTTGGCTATCACAATTATCCCTAATGATATGAAGAACATCAATGAGGAAGACAATTCTAATAAAGATCCTACATACAAGATGTGCTTCGAAGCTGAGAGATTACTTTACATAGGCAAGATAACTGAAGCAATTGAAAAATTAAGGAAGGCTATTGACATAAACAAGAATAATGAACTTGCATTAGATATGTTAGGGTCTATTTTCAACGAAATAAAATCTGACGAGGCAAAAAACTATTTTGAAGCATCTCTCAAATTAAATCCAAAATTTTATTTGGCTTATCGCGGCATTGGAAATTATTATCTTAGGAAAGAAAAATATCTTCTTGCTGAAAAATATTATTCATTGGCAATATCTATTAATCCCAATAGATTTGGTCCTATCTATAAGAACAGAGGAATTGTTAGGCTACAGTTAGATGATAATAAGGGTGCGATATCGGATCTCACTTCTTATCTAGACCAATGCCCAAACGCCCATGATAAAAACAATATTGAATTGGCATTAAGAGAACTTTCGTCCAAAATCATGTGATGTATTTAAATTAGGACACGCAGCCATTACAATTATCTAAGTTATCGTCCAGGGATCTAATTGTAACTTATCAAATTTTTTAGAATCAGGACTTTCCACACGAAATAGCTAGATGTATGATCTAATTATATTAAGTGCGTTATTAATACCATCAAGACCATCGGCAACCTCCTTTATTTTCTGAATGTTCTTCAGATAGGATTGATCATCTAATATATTATGAATTGCTTGTGCAATATCATAACCGTTAGTATTTGAGGGTCCAAGTCTTATTCCAATTTTCATTCTATCAACTTTCTCTGAATTCCCAAGCTGTTCGCCATGATTTTGAATTGGTATTGTAACCATGGGTTTTCCATGTTCTATTGCTTGGGATATTGCTTCGTGACCCGCCCTAATCACAATTAAATCACTCAGGGCAAAGATTTCATCCCGTACCGGACACCATTCATAATACCAACCTGCAGACGAAATTCTTCTTGGTATAGTATTTCCATTTGCTTTACCTTCAGATATAATGTATTGTATGTCCTTTCTAAAGTACTTTGATCCATCAATGATCGTTGAAATCAAATTCAGACGGGTTTCGAGGGGACCGCTGATATGCATAAATACTATCGGTCTGTTCTTGTCTAGATTTAGAGAGTACATAACTTTATCTATAGCGCGATTGTCCCCGTGCCACTTTGATGTTGTAAAGCCAATATAATGCATTTTCTTTTTTATGGATTCCAAATTCCAAACATTATGTTCTGCTATTGTGTAAGGTGGTGGAAGATCCGGAATTAGCAATTTTTCTGCCATACTCCACACATTTCCAAAAAATTCGCCATTTAATTTTTCGAAAACTCTTGCAAGCTTGAATTGTCTGATTCTAGGTGATAGTAACAGCTTAATCTGATTAAGAATAACTATTGAAGGTATATCTAAAATTTTTGATGTTAATAACGGAGATAGCCTTGAATCTGAAACAACAATGTTAGGATTGAATGATGAAATGTTTTTCGTTTCTTGGGAAATTTGCCTTGCAAAATTCGTAAGCCATAGCGGTATATTTGCAATACTATTTTTTATGGAAAATCCCGAATTACTCCAAGCAAATTCTATTGGCGGTACCTCAACACACTCATATCCGTGATTATTAATATAAGATACTGCCTCACCATATGAAGAAAATTTTATCGTTATGTTTTCTTCCTTAAGATGTTCGGAAATAGAGAGTAGTCTGCTGGCATGACCTAGTCCCACACCATATGGAGCTAAATATGCCCTTGCCATAATTTTCAATGTTGGCACTTTGTTATATATTATAGATTCATGGTCGAGTTAAATACAATTTAGGTTGTAAATGCGCATTAGAAATGAAGTTGATTTTAGAATGACGGTATAAATATTTGTCAACTCAGCTTAGGCATTTTCAGCATAAATTTCTCTATTGGGTAATTTTTCTCTAAATATTAATGAACAAAATGTAAATAGTTTTGATTCAGGCAGTAACCAAGCTTCAGATGGAGCACCTGCCTTGTAGCATAAATTTGTAAGATATTCCCTAATATTCCATTTCTGCTCAACAGGAACTTGAGGTAGAAGCAAACCAGAACCGTACTTACTCTCTAGTATAAGCCCGTCCCTTCCAATAACTATCTTGCTTAGAGAGAGATCAGTATTTTCTAATTTAATTAGAGAGGGTTTGGTTAACACGGAGACTTCAAAAATTATTTCATTCAGTTCTTTTTCATTGATGGCAATGAAACGAGGATCTTCAGTGGCTGCATTTATTGCAGCAACAACTACCGACTCATAAATATTCTGTGGTGGAGAAACATAACCAATGCACCCACGCAGATTTTTTTCGCTGTTCATTTTATTAACATGGTAAATTGTAACAAAAACTCCAGCCTTTTTGTTACTATTATTCGTATAGTTAATTATTTTCTTGTTTTTGATATACGACTCAACAGATGTTCTTGCCAGTCTTACAAGATGAATTCCTTCTCCGGTAGTTATAACCTCAGTGGCCATACTTTTTACACAGTTCGAGATTTAAACAAACCCAAAACTATTCATGTAGCAACTCGTCGCCATATATGAGCTTCATCTCCTCAAATGTTAGTTTTCTCCCACTCGACATCTTCTTCAATGCCGCCTCTTTAGCAGTATTCAATAGCTCTAGATTTTCTTTTATGCGCTTGACTCTTTCCTGAGAGTTTTCATACTTGAAATTGCGTTTATCTCCAACATTCCCAGACCTTTTTCTAAAGCTTGCCTGTCTGGCACGCCTATATTCTATTGCATTTAGCTGGGTATTCACCATTTCTAGCTTTGCCTCTGCTTCTCTTAATTCACTTCTAGCTTTCCTTCTTTCTTCATAAAGACTTTCTCTCAAATTTAGCAATTTGTCTAAACTCCCCTTTAACTTGCCAATATTATCTCCTAATTCGGATTTTTGTTGAAAAATAGAATTAATTTTAGATTTGAACTTGTCATACTGGATAGAAATTGTTCTATAATCATCCTCTTTTTTGTGGATCATTTTTAGTGAATGTAACCTTGTGGCCATTTCTCTTGAGCGGGCGACTAGCCTCCTTTCTTCATCTTTAGTTAGTTTTTTCGTTTGAATATCCTTTTCAATTTGATCCAAGTTTCTTGATAAATTTATCATATCAAATCTCTCTTTTCGCAACTTATGTCCCAATGAATCGTTTGCCTTTTCATCCAAATTTTTCATTTTATTTCTAATTTCCATCAAATTATTTTTAAGTTCTATAAATTTTGTATATTCAGTTTCCTTTATCTCATTTACTTTCTTTAGCCGAGTTCTTAGATCTTCCAGATCCATTCTTTGCTTATCGATTTCCTTTTTGGTAGATTCGATCGATTGATTAAGCGATTCCACTTTTTCTTCTCCTGCTTTCTGTTCTTCGAGAAGTGTTTTCTTAAATTTTGTCAGGGTATTTAAATTCGAATCAATATACTTACTTGATCCTTCAATACTATTGCCATTCTTTTGGATGTCTGCAACTATGGACGACTTATTATTGGCGTCTGTGCTATGGTCTTTTAACACTTCTATCGTGATTTTAAAATATTCAAAATATAACTTTTATCATTGCTAAACTATGATTAAATTTGGATATATCTTTATATCCGATTAGTGAGCATTAAAGTTAGTTAGTCCTATGGATGAGTTTGAAAAAGATTTTCCAGATTTTGATTGGAAAAATACACCTGCCTACAAACATCCAGGAGGAAAAGACTGCCCTTGTCCAAAACATGAATACATTAGAGAGCAAATTAGTGTAGCAAAAAATATTTCTTCTAACAAGGACGCTAATTATAAGCATAGGGCGCAGATTACGTTAAAGTTCTGTCCAGACCACTATAACGTTTATTTCGATGAAGTCATTCCTTCAATGCCCCTAAAATATAGGCTGATGACAAAGTTTGCATTAAAGATTCGGGCTATTTTGATAGAAAAATTGTCTTACATGCAATCTGATCAATGCTTTTATTGCAAGTTCGGTTCAGGGGGATTTGACAGAAAAACCGAACTTCCTCCTATATGACAGTAATTTATCTGAACCTTGCAGGATATTCTTTATCCAGTTCGAACTGAAACTTAGTCCAAAACCCAGTAGGTTTCTTAAAATTAGCGAAAGGGGAGGAATTCTGGCTTTCACTTCGGAGTAATATCCTGCGTAGAAAGCATTCTCTATTTCTTCATACTTGTTACAATCCAATCCTAAAAGACTACCAAGAAACGATCCTATATCCATACTTCTAGCAAAGGTTGAATCTTTTTTCTGTATAAAAGCCAGATCAGTCCTCAACACTTGTCTTGAAAATGTTACGAGATAATTTTGAGATTTATTGTCTATGAATGAATAACCTGACTTGTGGAGCCTCCCTGTGATAATCCCAGCACTAAATGCTAATGAAGAGTTTCTTCCGTTTGACAGAACTTGATGCAGATTTCCTCCCGCAATAAAATCTTCGATTAACAATGTACTTGTGATCGATATTAGCGATGGTGTCGGTATCCCTAACATCTGTAATTTCGCCCTCATTTCAAATCCCTCATTTAGCGTCATTTTACTTCCTAGTTCTGGAGGAGCCGATGGATGTGCAAGAAGAATAGAGAGTATAGAATATGAAATAACAAGAAGATAATCATGCAAATTTTTACTTAACTTATTACGTTTGACAACAACTTTTTTACCATTCATTTCGACAATAGATACTTCTCGTTGCCAATTTACGAAATACAATACTGTACATTATTTGATTTTATGAATAAATACATTATTAGTCGTTCATAAATGGCTACCTTCTTTAAATGAAAAAAGAATATTTTGCCATATCATACCTAATTCAAGATTTGCTCGTTAGTAGTGGACCGAGTGGGATTCGAACCCACGACCTCAGCAATGCCAATGCCGTATCCTACCGGACTAGACGATCGGCCCATGTTTTCGACTCAGATCTAGACATTAATATCTTTAGGTTAATTATGTTTTTATGATTAGGTTCAACATCATTATGAAATTGAGTTTTAGAATTTGTTTAGGTCAAAATCTAAGATATAGGTTCGATAAAAATTATAATTAGCTTTGGTACTAAGCAAAAGAGGTGGAAATTTCCTGGAAACCTCTATTGGTGCTATTATAAGATACAATCCATCGATTTCTATTAAAGAACCCGAATTCCTAGTACTAAAGAATAGAAGAGGTACATGGGGGTTTCCGCAAGGGCATAAAGAACATGGAGAATCAGAGGTTGAAACATTGATAAGAGAGGTAAGGGAAGAGACTGGAATCCGATTTCTCGACATAATGTCGTATATTGGAACAATAAGATATTCTTATATGAAATTAAATGGGATAAGGACCCATAAGGAAGTCAAATTCTATTTTGCCACGACTCCTACCAGAGAAATAGTAATTTCTTATGAACATGCATCTTACAAGTGGGTTTCGTTTCTAAACGCCCTTAATATTTTGGCACATAGACAGCTAAAATCAATTTTGATAAAAGGTCATAGAACTGGGTTGTATTAAATAATCATCATTGGTAACAGTATAGTAATAGATTTATACCCAAATACGTAATCGAACTAGAGGATGAGAAAAGATGTCATCTGGTAGGCGTGTAGTATTAACAGCAGACCGTAGTCTTATGACGAATTATCGAGGTAATTTTCTTTATGGTTTTATTGCTTGTGGTCCGTATGAACTAGTACCAGAATTTGTATTTGACAAATTATTTTGTCCCAGCGTTGAAACCGATAAAAGTACAGGTGAAGTAAAGGTTGCTCAATGCGGTCTTCGCAGAATTGAAAGTGCATTATTAAAGGAATATCAACGAGATGAAATTGTAATTTCTCATCCAGAAATGCTGGCGAAGTCAATAGGGCCTAACACCACTGTATTGGGAATTAATGTCATGGACCCATTGGGTATGGCACCAGTAACGACAACTATGTCGCCTGAGAAACTATCATATGTTGCCATGAAATTTAAGAAAATGTGTGCTTCCATTATCCAATTGAAAAAGAAATATGGCTTCAAAGTTGTAGTTGGTGGAAATGGTTCATGGGAACTTGCTAAACCTGATAGGATGAAAATACATGGGATTGACACTGTGGTAATTGGAGAAGCAGATGAGCTTGCATTGGATCTTTTTCACGATCTTGAATCTGGTGATGCACCGGAGCTTCTACATACATTTGTAAGAAATATTGAAAACATTCCGCCAATTCAAGGTCCTACTGTAAACTCTCTGGTCGAGGCAATGAGAGGATGTGGGAGAGGTTGTGACTTTTGCGACGTAAATAAACGATCAAAAAAAGATATTCCGCTGGAAAGATTACAGGCTGAGGCGAAGATAAACTTAGATTATGGTTTTGATTCTATATGGCTGCAATCTGATGAAATGTTACTGTATGGTTGTGATAATAAGGATTTTATTCCAAACGCAGATGCTATAATTGACCTTTGGAAGGGGTTAAAGTTAACAGGTGCAAATTTTATAGGCACCACCCATATGACGCTGTCTGCAGTAGCCTCGTCGCCAGATCTAATAGGAGAGCTCTCTAAAATAAATGACATGGATTCAAGTGGAAGATGGCTGGCTACAAACCTTGGTGTTGAAACTGTTGCACCACGAATGGTTAGAAAACATCTTGGAGTCAAGACAAAGCCCTATCAGCCTGACGAATGGGGTAAAGTTGTTAGAGAAGGTTGCAGAATTTTAAATGAAAATCATTGGTTCCCTGCCTTGACATTAATTATTGGCTGGCCTGATGAAACTCCTGACGAAACACAATACACAATAGATTTGATAGATGACTTCAGACGAATGAAAATGAGCGGACTTGTAGCCCCACTTTTATACCAAGATTTTTCCGAGAGGAATTCGATGCATTTTGGGAATCTGAACGAATCACAATTTACCCTATTTTGGAAATGTTGGCAATTTAACTTGAAAGTGATAAATGATATAATCCCAATAATTATTCGAAATAAGACATATGGTCCTGCAATGAAAGTCTTTATGGCATTATTGATAAAGGCTGGGACATGGGCAATTATGAGATACTTGAAGGGTTTGTCAAAACAATTGTTTAATGGTCAAATACCAGATGATATCGTCGAGAAATATTCTAGAAGTAGATCTGTATCTGAATCCTTATCTCCAAAATTATAGGATTAAAGATACTGTATATCCTTATTTCTTGCCAAGACTTTCAATTTCTTTTATAGCACTATCCGCAATTGTTGCAATCTTGGGTTTCAGTATTATGAAATAGTTCTTATCAGCTCTTTCGACCGATGGAACGGTTTTGTATTTCTTGGTTGAAATATCAAATTCTATCAATCCTGGGTCCATACTTCCCTTTGCATAAACCATCATTAGTATGTCTCCAGAAACAGGAGTCAGTGGTAGAATTGAAAATACGTATCCTTTGTATGAACTAGCTGGAAGTACTTGCTTCATATATGGCGCAACGGACACTAGATATAGGAAAAATTCTTCAATAGTGGAAAATTCTTCATACTCGAACTTCATATCTATAAATGCTCACCTTTATCCTTGATATAAGGTTAAGGGTTGAAAAGGAGTGTAATGCTATGCTTTTCAGAATCTATCCATAAGATTCAAACTTAACAGCGTAGCTTCCATCTTGTTTCTTATTTCTTTCTGTTACAAATCCCTTTGGGATTAGAAAATCCAATGCCCCATCAACAGTTCCTTGCCATCCACAAACATAAAAGATAGTATTATCAGGTGTAATTGACTCTCCGACAAGCTCTTCAAGAGGGGACTTGTCTGTTCCTAATTTTGGACGTAAAAATGATTCGACCCTTCCTTTCTGTCCGTTCCAACTCCTGTTGAACCATTCCTGAGGTCTGCTTATACTGGCACGATACCTGAAGTTCCACTTGTCTTTTCCAAGATCCAAACTTTCATCTTCAAGTTCAACTAAGAGCTCCCTATAACTGAGCTCATCCACATAACTCGCACCATGTAGAATAACAATCTCACGCCGGCTGCCTATAGCCTTTAGATGAAGTGCATAGGAAATAAATGGCGCAAGTCCAGTTCCTCCACCTATAAGGACCATTCTTCTGGTATCAGGAGTACCATCATGTTTCTTCTCATCTATTGTAAACGCCCCTGTTGGTTTTACCCATAATATTTCATCGAGTTCTCTTCTATTGAACAATTCAGTAGTTAAACGTCCTGGCACTGGCTTTTTTACCCATCTCACTAGCAACTCAAATACTTGTTTTTGTTCTGGAGGTGAAGCTATCGAATATGCCCTTCTTATTATTTTTCCTTCAGACGGCACATGTAGCCCAATAGTTAAGAATTGGCCAGCTTTGAAATCAGGGACTTTATCTTCGGATGGTTTTATTCTGAATATGATCAAATCTTCCTTTAATACACGTAGATACGATATTATGCCCTTATTGTCTACCACCATACAACTCTGAACTTGAGCCGACAAATAAATACATTATTAATTTAATGTCTGGATGTCTAACTCACCTTCAAAAAGTGCCATTCTAGTTCAAAACTAATGATGTTAATATATTTCTCAATATCAATATGAATTATTAAATGTTCAAATTACACAAGTTTCCAGAAAATGATTCAAAAAGTGTAGATGATCTTGAAAAAATGATTAATGAAAATAGTTCAGAGCATCAATTATTACTTAAATCCTTTAAAGAATCAATGAATCTATTTGCGACAGAGCGTTCCATGGATACTTGTCTACAATCTCTTAATATTTCAATTCAGCTAGCTAGTACAAGATCTACTTTAATGGAATTATACAAAAGTTACTGCCATATTTTGGAAAAAGAAGTAATTCGCTTAAGGAAGATTTGTGAGGACTATAACAAGTAACTTAATGTTTATGCAAAAGTAATTCGATTTCTAATAGTGCCTAAATTTTCAATTGTTATTTCTACAACATCTCCGCTCTTCAGATACTTTGGTTCCTTCATCGACATTGCAACCCCTGCTGGAGTTCCGGTAGATATAATGTCACCAGCTTCTAATGTCATTACTTTGCTAAGACTCGAAATTATTTTCTCAATTGAAATTACCATCTTGCTACTGGAAGAATTTTGTCTAATTTCGCCGTTTACTTTAGTAACAATTTGTAGATTTTGAGGATCGTCGATTTCGTCTTTGGTTGTTATCCAAGGTCCGCAGGGCGCAAATGTATCAATACTCTTCCCTCTGGTAAATTGTTTATCCTTAAATTGTATGTCTCTAGCTGAAACGTCATGAAGGATAGTGTATCCAAAAATGCAGTTAGAGGCATTTTCGGGCTCAATATCTTTAGTATTCCTTCCAATAATAACCGCTAATTCTGCTTCGTAATCAAGGCGTTCTACAAAAGATGGACAGACGACATCATTAAATGGATCATTCAGCGTTGTACGTGGTTTAATAAAAATAACTGGTTCATTCGAAGGAGTAAGTCCCGCATCTCTTGCATGATCATAATAGTTAAATGCTAAACATATTATTTTTGACGGATCCGGAATAGGAGCCAATAGGTCAGTATTGTTAATTTTGTTACTAAAATTAATATCGTTAAGATACTTCCTCACTTCGTCAATCCATCCTCTAACAATGAATTCCTTAATTGTCTGGGGAATTGGAACACCAGTCTGCTCCTGAAAATCTAATTTTGTGATTATACTTTTACCATCTGGAGAGATTATTCCATATGTATCTCCCACTTCTTCTATCTTAATCCTTCCTATTTTCATTTTGTCTACCTATGTGTAAAAATTGCAGAAGATTTTTTTTCCTCAGTTATGCAAAAACCAAATCTAATAAATTGTATCGGTGTATGGGACTTTAATTGCAATACAGAAGCCTCTGCATATCCTTCAATACTTTCTAAACTATTAGGGTTAAATTTGTCATTTAGATACAGCTCTTTTGGGATTAGGATATTGTATCTTGTCATATTCTTATCTGATACCCACTGAATTTTTTTCATATCCCGCACTATGTCGTTGTTAAGATAAGAGGCAGTAATTGCTCTGTTATTTTCTAAATTTATTTCTTTTATTTTTATATTATACAGTTCCATAAGTCTAACTTCTTCATCTTGCGCTAGAAGTATGGCGTCATCACGGCAGATGTAAAATACAGTAGAAACTTCAACTTCTCTTGTTCCAAGATCGTTAGTTGGATGATTTTTCAATGTGACCTTGATATTTTTGCCATCATCTACAGTTAACATTATGGGGTCTTTCACAAAAAATAATCGAATAGCTATGGGATCAATAATTTTCCTGTTCATCGATTCTAATGCCTTAAAAGGGGGTTTTGTTTCTGCCAAAGTTAGGCCAAGGCTCAATACAAAGTTTCTGATAGCATTAGGATCAAATCCCCTTCTGCGCATTGCCGACAGAGTAAGTAGACGAGGATCGTCCCAACCTGTAATTAGACCATCATCTAACAATTGCTTAATTTTTCTTTTTGAGACTGGCATATTGTCAAACTCTAATCTAGAAAATTCAACAACTACTGGTTTCCTTAACTCCAATCTATCTAGAATGTCTAAGTATAATGTATTGCGCAATTCATACTCCTTAGTTCTTAATGCATGACTAACTCCATCCAGGCTATCCTCAACGGGTGCAGCAAAATCATACGTAGGCCATAGTTGCACTTTGTCACCCAAAATGGGATGAGGCACTTCTATGATTCTAAAGAGTGTTGGATCTCTCATAACTGTATTTTTATCCTGCATATTTCCTAGGAATCTTATTATCGCTTCGTTCTGATGATAGGTTCCGTCAAATATTTTATCTAATCTTTCTAGATTAGAATCTAAATTATCAATATTCAGTCTGCACGGACATTCAACTTGTTGCATTCTCCACCTGCGAATTTCGTTACTATCACAGGTACACACATATGCATCTCCATTTCTTGTCAATTTTTTTCCATAATCATGTAGAACAAGTATATCATCAGATGTATTTTTTATTATATCAGGTTTAACTCCTAACCATTCTAGATCATTCTTTATAGCTTCATAATACTCTAATTTTTCGTTCATCGGATTAGTATCATCAAAACGCAGAATCAATTTTCCATTATACATCTTGGCATATTCCTCATCTATGATGACTGCTTTCGCATGACCTATATGAGGATAACCATTAGGTTCTGGAGGAAACCTGGTGACTACTTCAGTATCTGTCATTTGAAGTTCGGGCAATGTATGTGAATCATTTTGATCGTGTCTAGATTTAGAATCAATATCGTTGTCAATAGAATGTATATTTTTTAGATATTTTTTCTGTTGTTCTAAATCTAACCTATTTACAGAATCTACAACGATTCTGATTTCTTCTATAAGTGTCTTTAATTCATTTTTTAATTCAGGTTTCAAGCTGAGTATCCGGGAGAGAACAATATTTACGTTTGTACTTCCAGAATGCTCAGATGCATTTTTAAGTGCTATAGCGTTAACTAATCTGTGAATTTCTTCGTTACTGTTCACAAGTCTACAGACTCCTTTCGACTATGAACTTTGCAGAAGATACAAGAGCTTTTTTTGCACTTGTTTCATTATAACTTTTTATGGATTCAAAAGCTTTGATCATATTATCGTGAGCTGTTCTTCTTACTTCTTCTTCTATATTGAGCGAAGATATTGCATAAACTGCATCTTCAACATAGTCGCGATTCGCACCCTTGAATCCAAATACCTTCATAATCTTTTCTCTTTTATTTGTGTCTGCATGTTCTAGTGCTAATAATATTGGATAGGTTTTCTTACCCTCTCTTATATCATTTCCAACTGCTTTTCCAGTGAGTTTCGGATCACCTGTGACCCCTATCAAATCATCTATTAACTGAAAGGCGATTCCAGTGAATCGTCCAAATTTAGAAAGATTGTCTACGTTACCAACAAGTGGCTCTGCAGAGCAGAGAACACCCAGAGCACAAGAAACCTCAAAAAGCGACGCAGTTTTTTTCCGTATCATGTCCAGGTATTCATCTATAGTTGGAATCTTATTACTAGATGCCATTTGAATGTCGAGTCCTTGACCTTCACAGACATGGACACATGCTGTAGACAGAATCCTGTTCATTTCAGCTATGATGGAATCATCATGGCCCATCTTTTTACCATGTAAAGACAGTACTTGGAATGCCTTAGAAAACAA